>SKEB01000488.1_pt1 | contig 33843 bp, 28 predicted proteins | sample 4826561 | NCBI WGS metagenome assembly SKEB01 (sample SAMN11008820, study PRJNA524170) | human gut metagenome | biome: Human fecal sample; material: Feces; isolation source: fecal sample from pouch patient p17 | host: Homo sapiens | place: Israel: Tel-Aviv | collected 2016-03-29
GCATAAGATGAAACAATACAATAAATTAAGGATTGAATGGGATTGTCGCCGTGGAATGTTGGAACTGGATAAAATGATAATGCCGTTTTATAAAAATGAGTTTGATCATTTATCCGATGAACAGAAAGACACTTTTCTGGAATTGCTTACCTTTACTGACCCGCAGTTATTCCGTTGGTTAATGAACCAAGAAAAAGCACCTACCGATAAATTGCAACAGATGGTGAACTTGATAAAAGTGAAACTGGCCGCATCTTGAGAAATTCTAAAAACTTTTTGTTTAAATTTTTGAACTTTTATTAAATTTTGAACTCTAACAGTTCGATGCATTGCTTGCTGTAACTTACAGACCGTTTTGGGAAGCTGTTAGATGAAGATAAAAATGGAGATTTCACTTAGATGGGTGAACAACTAACAGATCAAATTTTGGTGGAAAGAGCGCAGCAAGGCGATAAAAAAGCATTTAATTTGTTGGTTGCACGTTATCAGAATAAAGTCGCAGGGTTATTGACCCGTTACGTATCAGCCAATGATATTCCGGATGTTGCTCAAGAAACGTTTATTAAAGCATATCGTTCTTTGGATACATTCCGTGGTGAGAGTGCTTTTTATACGTGGCTTTATCGTATCGCCGTGAATACAGCGAAAAATTACTTGATGACACAAGGGCGTCGTCCACCGACGGAAGATGTTTTGGCGGAAGATGCGGAAAGTTTTGATGTCGGAACGAAGTTACGTAATATCGATACACCGGAGCATTTGATTTTATCCGATGAATTGAAAGAGATTGTGTTTAAAACCATCAATGAATTGCCGGATGAGTTAAAAACCGCAATCACGTTACGGGAACTTGAAGGAATGAGTTACGAAGAGATCGCAGATGTGATGGATTGTCCGGTCGGTACAGTGCGTTCTCGAATTTTTAGAGCAAGAGAATTTATTGAAAATCAATTAGCACCGTTGGTGAAACATTAATTGAATGGAAAGGCGGAAATTATGCAAAACAGAGAACAACTTTCAGCTTATATGGATGGTGAAGACGTAGAACGCGGCTTTGTCGAAAGTCTTTGTCAAGATAAAGCGTTACAACAGACGTGGTCAACTTTGCATATTGCACGTTCAGTGATGCGCAATGAAAGTGAAGTCATCCTTGATGTCTCTTTTACAGAAAAAATGGCAGCATTGATTGAAGCAGAGCCAACCGTTCAGTTGCAAGAACAGCCGAAACCGGAAACTGTGGCAGTGCCGAAAGTTTCTTTCTGGGCTAAAGCGAAAAAATATGTTGTGCCTGTTGTGCAAACCGCAGTGGCGGCAAGTGTTTGTTTAATTGCTGTGTTTAGCATCCAGAATTTGAATAAAGGTTCTGAAACAGAAACTACTGTTTCTCCGGCGTTACAAACTTTGCCGTTTACACAATCGGTTCAAGAAGTTAGCTATAATGTTTCGCATAAAAATGTGCCGAGCAAAGAACAGCTTGAACAGCAAAATAAACGTTTGAACGAAATTTTGCAGAATTACCAATTACAACGCCGTTTATATTCCGACTTAAAAGCCGAATAAAAATTTCCGAAATTTCCTGACATCACCACCGTTTTGGTGGTGATGTTATTTTATAATATAGGCATCTTGATTTACGCCATAGGCACAGGTTTATTATATGTTTAAGAAGTTATTCCTCACCTCAGTGTTCTGGATTGCTAACAGCCTCCCTACTGCATATGCTGCCTCACCGGTTGATCAAATTATTGCTGATCTGAACCAAATGAAAACCGCCTTTCAGCAGCAAAATTACACAATGTTGTTTACTTATGGTGAGGATAGTCTTCACTTTTCGTTGAATTATCGACACGCCTATGCCGACCATAAACATTATGCCCAGTTGCTCTATTTGGACGGACCGAGAACAGAAATTTGGCAACGCGATAATACCATCAGTTATTTTTCCGCGAATTATGCGCCGTTCAGCATTCGCAGCGATAAAATTATTGACTCATTGCCGAACATTGTTTATAGCGATTTCAAGCAGTTAGCGCAGTATTACGATTTTGTGCCGTTGGGCAAAGACAGAATCGCCAATCGTATTGCCAATGTGATTAAACTAATGCCGAAAGATGAATTTCGCTATGCTTATACGGTCTGGATTGATGAACAAAACAGCCTGCCATTGCGAGGAGAAATTGTTGATCGTAGCGGCAATGCGTTATCGCAGTTCAAAGTGATTGATCTTTCTCTGTTGGAAGATACAACAAGTTTAACCGAACCGGCGGATAAAATGATTCAGCCGCCGGCAATTACCATATATAGCCCGAATACCACTGACTATAACTGGAAACCGTCGTGGTTGCCGAAAGGTTTTAAATTGGTGAAATTTCACTCTGATGGGTTATCGCCATCGATACAAACACAGCTTTATAGTGACGGTTTATTCTCTTTCTCGCTCTATCTATTGGAACAGAAAGATATGCCGATTAATGAATCGTGGCGACAAGGCGTAGAAACGCTTTATACCGAAGTGGTCAATGGTAAAACTGTGGTGTTGGTCGGTGAAATTCCATTAACAACGGCACGTCGAATTGTGCAGGACATTGAGTTTAAACAGGATAACAAATGATTACAGAAAAAGCGGTGGTAATTGCCTATCAAGCAGGCGAAGTAACGGTTGAGTGCCAAGCAAATCAAGCGTGCGGAGGTTGTGCTTCCAAAGCAAGTTGCGGTACAGCGGCGCTGAGTGAATTAACCGGAAAATCAAGCCGTTATTTGTTTACTTTCCCTTGTTCCAGACCGATGAGAATCGGGGAAACGGTGGAAATCGGGCTGCCGGAACAATCCTTACTGAAATTAGCGTTTATTGCCTATACCATCCCCTTATTTGTGTTAATTTTCAGTGTGTTAATGGGAAATTATCTGTTTGTCGAAGAGTGGCAGAATATTGTGTTTACATCCGTGATGACCGCACTGGCATTTGTGATCGTAAAATTATTGAACCGCCATTTGCAACGACAGAAAAAATACCAACCGATTTTAATTGAGCGGATTATCTAACGTAGTTGTTGAAAAATACCAAACAAAAAACGCTGTTCACTTAAATTGAACAGCGTTTTGTTATTTATAATGCTTTAGCTATTTACTAACATCATAGAAACCACTAGGTGTTTCAGCAAGATTAATCAAAATATTTTTCTTTTGACTATAGTGATCGAGCATCATCTTGTGGGTTTCACGACCGATACCGGATTGTTTATAACCGCCGAACGGTGCACCGGCAGGAATCGCATTATAGGTGTTGACCCACATTCTACCGGTTTCGATTGAACGAGCAACACGGATAGCACGGTTAATATCACGTGTCCAAACACCGCCGCCAAGACCGTAAATACTGTCGTTTGCCATTTTGATGACTTCGGCTTCGTCGTGGAATTTAATCACTACGGCAACCGGTCCGAAAATCTCTTCTTGTGCTACGCACATATCGTTTTTAACATCGACAATCAAGGTCGGACGGATAAAGCAGCCTTTTCCGAGTTCACCTTCAGTGATACGTTCACCGCCAGCCAACACGCGTGCACCTTCTTTCTTAGCAATATCAACATATTGCAGAATTTTCTTCACTTGGCTTTCATAGATTTGGGCACCCATTTGGGTATCTTCTTTCCAAGGTAAACCGACTTTCACTTTGTTGAAGTGTTCTGCCAATTCAGTGACGAATTTATCGTAAATGGTATCTTGTACGAAGATACGAGAACCGGCGCAGCAAACTTGTCCTTGATTGAAGAGAATACCGAGCATTGCGCCATCCATCGCCATATCCCATTTTGCATCTTCAAAGAAGATATTGGCTGATTTACCGCCCAATTCCAAAGTTGCCGGAATTAAACGAGAAGATGCTGCTTTGTAAACGTTAAGACCGACCTCAGTTGAGCCGGTGAATGCCAATTTACTGAAACCGGAGTGATCTAAGATATATTGACCGGATTTAGAACCTTTACCGGTAATAATATTGACCACGCCCGGCGGTAAAATATCTGCCAAAATATTACCGAGTTCCAATAAGCTTAATGAAGTGTGGCTGGACGGTTTAATCACAACGGTACAGCCGGCGGCAAGTGCCGGTGCGAGTTTCCACGCCGCCATTAGGAACGGGAAGTTCCAAGGAATAACCTGACCGACAACGCCTATAGGTTCATTCAAAATTAAAGAGAGAGTATTTTTATCAAGGATAGTGGCGGAACCTTCTTCGGTGCGGATAACGCCGGCGAAATAACGGAAGTGATCGATTGCAAACGGAATGTCAATGTTGCTGGTTTCACGAATCGGTTTACCGTTGTCGTAGGTTTCCACCATCGCAAAATGTTCTTTTTGGGCTTCCAACGCGTCGGCGATTTTTAATAAATAATCGGCACGTTCTGCAGGGGTGGTCTGTTTCCAAGTTTCGAATGCTTTAGTCGCCGCAGTTACTGCCGCATCAACATCCTCTTTGGTGGCTTCCGCACAGTGTGCCAACAATTCACCGTTAGCCGGATTATATGCCGGATAGGTTGCACCGTCTGATGCCGGACGCCATTCATTGTTAATTAACAAACCATAATTTTGTTTTAAAGTTACGCTCATAAATATAAGCCTCCTTTCTATAGATCTCTCTGAAAGAGAACGGATCAATATTTACCGGAAACCGGTAAACGCCTCCTGACGGGTCTTGCTGCTGCCTATTTACAGCATCGCACAAGACAACAGCAATCTCGCCTTGAAATGCCGTCATTGAGAACATCGGAGTATATCTCTGTTAGCCCTGTCATTATAAACAGAGATGTATGTAAAATGTCAATTTTTGATTAAAAAGTTGGAAAGAAAAAATTGAGAAGAACATAAAGGAAGAGAAAGCGGAAAAATCAGATTCCGCTTTTGTCATACCAAATTTTATTGACATAGAAAACGATTTTTCCGGACGGGGTATCGACTTTCACTTCATCATCGATGCTTTTGCCGATTAAGGCGCGCGCTACCGGAGAATCAATCGAGATCCAGTTTTTTGCCGGATCAAACTCATCACAACCGACAATGCGGTATTGTTTTAAATCACCGTTTTCGGTCTCCAGCTCCACCCACGCACCGAAAAAGATTTTTCCCTCTTGGCGTGGATGGTAATCAACAATTTGCAACACTTCCAAACGTTTAGTGAGAAAACGGACACGGCGATCAATTTCTCTTAAACGGCGTTTGCCGTAAATATATTCCGCATTTTCACTGCGATCGCCCAATGCCGCCGCATCAGAAACCGCCTGTGTTACTTGCGGACGTTCCACTTTCCATAAATATTTCAACTCTTGATCCAGCGTATTCCAGCCGGCACGGGTAATATAGTTTGATTTTGCCATAAGTTATTGTTGATATTTGAATTTTAATAAATCACGACGCTCTTTTTTGTTTGGACGACGTTCCGGATTCGGCATTGATAAGGCATTTGCTTTTCTTGCCCACGCCAACTGTTCCCGTTTTTTAATGCTCTCTTCTGTTTCCTGATAAAGTTGTTGTGCCAACGGTGCCGCCTTGCGCTGATTGGAAAGTGCCAACACCTGCACCTCTTTTTCATCATTGCCCTGACGTAATTTGATCATTGCGCCGATTTCCACCTCTTTACTTGGTTTAGTCCGTTGCCCGTTGTAATGCACTTTGCCGCCGTCAACCATTTCACGTGCTAAAGTGCGGGTTTTATAAAAACGTGCCGCCCACAGCCATTTGTCAAGGCGATAACTTTCCTGTTCCTGTTGATATTTATCTTTTGCCATAATCAATAAAAATTAGTTGTCTAAGCGTTCGAATAATTTGGTTAAGTATGGTATCGTTACTGTCGTTTTTTGTAAAACAAAGCACAGTAATTATGACAACAAAAAAGGTGCGGAGGTGAATTTTTTTATGAAAAAACCGGAAATTTTAGCCATTAATACAGCCGCTAAATCGCGACTTTTCGAAATTCAAGCAGTCGATTTACGTTTTTCCAATGGTGAATTACGAACTTATGAGCGCTTTAAACCCTCGACACGCAGTGCAGTAATGATTTTGGCAATCGATGAGCAGCAAAATTTATTATTAACTTATGAATATGCGGTCGGAACGGAGCAGTATGAACTTGGATTTCCGAAAGGGTTGATGGAACTTGGTGAAACACCGCAACAGAGCGCAAACCGTGAATTGCAGGAAGAGATCGGTTTTAAGGCGGAACGTTTAACGTTATTACGCACCTTAATCTCATCGCCCGGTTATATGAATAATCCGATGCATATTTTATTGGCGGAGTCATTATCACCAAGCAAATTAGAAGGCGATGAACCGGAGCCGTTGCAACTGGTGCGTTATCCTTTGGCGGATATTGATCAATTAATTGAAGATCCGAATTTTAATGAAGCAAGAAATTTAGCGGCACTGTTCTTGCTGAAAAAATATCTGGCACAACGTTAATGAGGTTGAGATGAAAACATTAACCACTTTGTTGGAACAGGCATTAACCATTGCCTATCAGGCAGGCGAACAGCTGACAGCGTTTTATCATCAGAATGTCCATATCAAAATTAAAGCCGATCAAACGCCGGTAACGGAGGCGGATATTGCGGTAAGTCGGTTTTTAGTCAAGGCGTTAAGTGAATTAGATCCGACCATTCCGGTGTTATCGGAAGAAAATTGCGCCATTCCGTTAGCGGAACGCCAACAATGGCAGCGTTATTGGTTGATTGACCCGTTAGACGGCACGCAACAATTTATCGATCGCACCGATCAATTTTCCGTATTAATCGCTTTAGTAGAAAATCATCAGCCGGTTATCGGCATTATTCACGCGCCGGTGTTGGCACAGACCTTTTATGCGGCAAAAGGCGAAGGCGCATTTTTCGTGGAAAATGGGCAAAAAACACGCTTATTGCATCAAAAGCCGTTTGATCAACAGCAGCCGATTAAGATTGCAGTCGGCAGAAGTGCAAATCAACAAAAAATGTTGGCGGCATTAAATCCGGCGTTTCAATATCAATTTATCACTTACGGTTCCAGCGGTTTGAAAAGCACGTTGGTGGCACGCCAACAGTGTGATTGCTATCTTCGCTTTGGTGACACCGGCGAATGGGATACCGCCGCCGCACAGGTGATTTTGCAAGAGAGCGGTGGCGATATTTTCACCATACAGCATCAGCCGTTGAGTTATAACCGGCGGGAAACCTTTGTCAATCCGCATTTTATCGCGGTGGGAAACCGTCATTGGGATTGGCATAAGATCCTGTTGTAATCGGAGTTATCGCTACTTTAGGTAAAACCGATTAGCGTTGTTTCAATTCTCGGCGGTAGAATGGTGCCATTTAGCGGAGGGCGACCTCTTTCACAGCAGAAAATAAGTTGTAGGAATAAAAAGTATGCAAAAACCAGATAATAATACCATTGTCATTTTTGGGGCTTCCGGAGATTTAACTCACCGTAAATTAATCCCTGCGTTATACCAACTCTTTGAAAATGAACAGCTTTCTGAAGATTTTGCCATTTTAGGCGTTAGTCGCACTGAATTCAGCGATCAGGCATTTCGTGATAAATTGCGCCAAAGTTTGATTGACAATGAAAAAGTGAACGAAGGCATTTTAGAAGTCTTTTTACAACACATCTATTATCAAGCGATTGATACTAAAAATGTTGATGATTATGCCAAAATTAAAACCCGTTTAGACGACATCAACGCACGTCATCATTGTCAAGATAATGTGCTTTATTACCTTTCCACACCGCCGAGTTTATATGGCGTGATTCCGGCGTGTTTGGCAGCACACGGCTTGAATAACGAAGCCAAAGGCTGGAAACGCTTAATTGTGGAAAAACCGTTCGGTTATGATCTGAATTCTTCTATCGAATTGGATGACAAAATTCACCAATCTTTCGCAGAACATCAAATTTATCGTATTGACCACTATTTGGGCAAAGAGACCGTCCAGAATTTATTAGTATTGCGTTTTTCCAACGGCTTGTTTGAACCGCTTTGGAACAGAAATTATATCGATTATGTTGAAATCACCGGTGCGGAAGCATTGGGCGTGGAAGAGCGTGGCGGTTATTATGACGGTTCGGGCGCAATGCGTGATATGTTCCAAAATCACTTATTGCAAGTGTTGTCATTGGTGGCAATGGAAAGTCCGGCAGTGATTAATGCAAAATCAATGCGTGATGAAGTGGTCAAAGTGTTGCAGAGTTTACACCCATTAACAGCGGAAACCATCGAAGAAAATTTAGTGCTTGGTCAATATACCCGTTCAAAAGTGCGTGGCGTTGAATTGCCGGGCTATCGTGAAGAGAAAGGCGTTGATCCGCAATCTCGCACTGAAACTTACGTGGCATTGCGTTTGAACATTGATAACTGGCGCTGGAGCGGCGTGCCGTTCTATGTGCGCAGCGGTAAGAGAATGCCGACACGTGTTACTGAAATTGTGATTCACTTCAAGAAAACACCACATCCGGTATTCAATATGAATGCGCCGGAAAATAAATTAATTATCCGTATTCAACCGGATGAAGGCATTGTGATGAGCTTCGGTTTAAAACAACCAGGTTCAGGTTTCAAAGCGAAAGAAGTGGCAATGGATTTCCATTATGACTCGATTGCGGAAGGGCATCTATTCTCCGCCTATGAACGCTTATTGTTGGATGCATTGAACGGCGATGCAACTCTGTTTACGCGTAGCGATGCGGTGCAGGCAGCGTGGAAATTTGTACAACCGATCTTGGACTACAAAGCCGGCAACCCGAAAATTCACGGTTATGCTTGTGGAACTTGGGGGCCTGAAGCGGCAAATAAATTAATGAGTCGTAGCAATCGTGAATGGCGTTTCCCGTGTAAAAACTTAACTGATACTAACTATTGTGAGTTATAAAAATGAATTATAAGATTTTTCCGACTGCCCAAGCGGTAGTCGAGCAGATTGCCCGGGAATTTAAACGTTACAGCCAATTAGGTAAAGCTGTGCATATCTCGCTTTCTGGTGGTAGTACCCCTAAATTGTTGTTTCAGACATTAGCAAAAGCACCTTATAGCCAAGAGATTCAATGGCAGAATCTGCATTTCTGGTGGGGGGATGATCGAATGGTTGAACCGAGCGATGTCGAAAGTAATTATGGTGAAGTGCAACGTTTATTATTCGATCATATTGTCATTCCGGCTGAAAATATTCATCGTATTTATGGGGAATTATCACCTCAACAGGCGTTGGAAAAGTTCAAGCAGGATTTGCAACAGATCGAAGATAAACAAAATGGAATGCCGGTATTTGACTGGATTATTTTAGGAATGGGAGCGGATGGACACACTGCGTCGCTGTTTCCAAATGCGACCGATTTTTCAGATTCGCATTGGGCTGTAATTGCACAACATCCAGAAAGTGGGCAGTATCGTGTTTCCAAAACGGCAGCATTAATTGAAAATGCTAAACGTGTAACCTATTTGGTTACCGGTGCTGGTAAAGCATCTATTTTAAAAGAGATCGAAACCAGCCCAGCGGAAGCACTACCTTATCCGGCAGCTAAAATTAAAGCGAAGTACGGCATAACGGAATGGTATTTAGATCAGGATGCGGCACAGTTGTTGTCTAAAAAATAGGTAAAATATGGAACGGCTTGATCTTTCGGCATTAGAGAATGTATTTACTTCTTTAGCATTAACCATCGCAAAATTGGCGGATAAACAGTGGTTTACACAGCAGGATGCGATTGTTCAGGATACCTTAATTGCCGGTGCGATTCAGAAATTTGAATTTGTCTATGAACTCAGTATCAAAATGATGAAGCGCCAGTTGAAATTGCTTGCCGCTGTGCCGGAAGAGATTGATAGCAGCGATTTCCGAGATATTTTGCGTTTAAGTGCCAGAGCAGGGTTGATTGATACGGTCGAAGATTGGTTGTTATATCGCAAAATGCGCAATGTTACCTCTCATACTTATGATCAGGACAAAGCGCAGCAGATTTATCAACAAATTTCCGACTTTTTACAATCAGCACAATTTTTACTTAATCAACTGAAGCAACATAATGTGTAAGCTTGACATCCAACCGCAACATCTTGAGATCGTAAAACAGATTTTACGCACTTACTTGCCGGATTACGAAGTGCGGGCGTTCGGTTCAAGAGTGAAGCAGACCGCAACCACCTTTTCTGATTTGGATTTGGCGGTAATGAGCGAAAAACCACTTTCGTTAAGGCAATTATGTCAAGTGGAACAGGCATTTAGCGACAGCGATTTGCCTTGGAAAGTGGATGTAGTGGACTGGGCGACAACTACGCCGGCGTTTCAAGCGATTATTATGCAGAAGTCGATCGTGATTCAGCAAAAGCCGGCATAATTTAGTGATTTAACTATTTAGGTGATCTGTTTCACCTCATTTAACAGGAGAAAAATATGAGCCAAAAAGGTGATATCGGCGTTATCGGTTTAGCGGTAATGGGGCAAAATTTAATTTTGAATATGAATGACCACGGTTTTAAAGTAGTAGCGTATAACCGTACTACTTCAAAAGTGGATGAATTTTTACAAGGAGCAGCGAAAGGCACGAATATTATCGGTGCTTATTCATTGCAAGATTTAGTCGATAAACTTGAAAAACCACGTAAAGTGATGTTAATGGTGCGTGCCGGTGAAGTGGTGGATAAATTTATCGATAGCCTAGTGCCATATTTGGAACAAGGCGACATTATTATTGATGGCGGTAACTCAAACTATCCTGACACCAACCGTCGTGTTGCAGCATTAAGAGAAAAAGGTATCCGTTTTGTCGGTGCAGGCGTTTCAGGTGGTGAAGAAGGTGCAAGACGAGGTCCATCTATTATGCCGGGTGGAAATGAAGAAGCGTGGCCATATGTAAAACCGATTCTACAAGCGATTGCTGCTAAAACACCGGCTGGCGAGCCTTGCTGTGATTGGGTTGGAAAAGATGGTGCCGGTCATTTTGTGAAAATGGTACATAATGGTATTGAATATGGTGATATGCAATTAATCTGTGAAGCATATCAATTCTTAAAAGAGGGCTTAGGATTAAGTTATGATGAAATGCAAGCCATCTTTACAGAATGGAAAAAAACAGAATTAAACAGCTATTTGATCGACATCACTGCTGATATTCTTGGTTACAAGGACACTGATGGTCAGCCGCTAGTCGAAAAAATTCTTGATACTGCTGGACAGAAGGGAACAGGTAAATGGACAGGTATTAATGCATTAGATCTTGGCATTCCATTAACTTTAATTAGCGAAGCGGTTTTTGCACGTTGTGTTTCTTCTTTCAAAGAACAGCGTTTAGCAGCAGCCAAACTTTTCAATAACAAAATTGAAGCGGTTAGCGGTGATAAAAAAGCGTGGATTGAGGCAGTACGTCAAGCATTATTGGCATCAAAAATCATCTCTTATGCACAAGGCTTTATGTTAATTCGTGAAGCTTCTGAAACTTTCCACTGGGATCTTAACTACGGCAACACCGCACTGTTATGGCGTGAAGGCTGCATTATCCGCAGTGCATTCTTAGGCAATATTCGTGATGCTTACGAAAATAACCCGGATCTTGTGTTCTTAGGTTCAGATCCTTATTTCAACAATATTTTGAAAGGCTGCTTGGCATCTTGGCGTAAAGTGGTGGCAAAAGCGATTGAAATCGGTTTACCAATGCCTTGTATGGCTTCCGCGCTTACTTTCTTAGACGGTTATACCAGTGCACGTTTGCCGGCAAACTTGCTACAGGCACAACGTGACTACTTCGGTGCGCACACTTACGAACGCACCGACAAACCGCGTGGCGAATTCTTCCACACTAACTGGACCGGTCACGGCGGCAACACCGCATCAACCACTTATGATGTCTAATTCACAACACTGATTAGATTTTCAGCTTAACCCTACCCTTAAACGGTAGGGTTTTTTTATGCCCGAAAAATGGAGTAGGAAAGCACAAGGCTAAATTTAAGTAAATCACAAAATAAATATTCAAATAAAAGAAAGAGAAAAATAACGATTGAATTAATAGGATTAAACGTTCAAAAAACGGAATTCAGTCAGTTTTTTGAAAAAAGAGAGAAAAAAATGCGATATTCGTTACGTTAAATACAATAATTTACAAAACAAAACAAAACAAAACAAAACAAAACAACCTGTAAATTTTGTAGTAAAATTTGCAAATTTAGTTTATGTAGTCTGTAAATTTCTATTTTTTAATACCATCACAACCCAATTTTATAGAAGGAATGTATATGGCTTTAATCTTTACTGCAAAACACGCAAATTCTCGCACAGCTTTAAAAGCAGCACAACACTACCAAGTGACCGCTAAAGTTGGCGAAGAATATAACCTTATCGACAGCGTTACCGGCAAAACACCGGAAGACATCAAAGTGGCTCGTCGAGGTAACGACCTCATTCTTCGCAGCGACAAAGAAGATGTAGAAGTTGTGATCAAAGATTTCTGGGGCGTTTGCTCAGAAGATAATCAATGCTACGCCAAATTAGATGTGCCGGCAACCGAAACAACACCGGCCGGAGAAGTGATCATTACCCAAGTTGACCACGAATTGGAAGGCTTAGTCGCCGGTGAAGTGGGAACAATCGAAGATGATCGTGGCGGAATGTTATTCTGGTGGATTTTAGGCGGTATCGGCGCAGCCGGTGCGATTGCAGCCGGATCCGGCGGCGGTTCAGGCGGTGGCTCAAGCAGCAATAACAGCCATCCAAGCGATTACGACAGAGATCACGACGGCGTTAATGATGCTGATGAAAGAGCAGCTGGCTTAGATTCCAACAAAAATGATTCCAATGGAGACGGTATTAAAGACGGGGATGAAGACAGCGACGGTGACGGCATTCCAAACAAAAATGAATCCAATCCTAACCAACCAGGAATTACTGATAAAAACAATGACGGTGTTGCTGATTTAACTCAACCGTCAGATCCTGTTATCACTAAAACCACAGCAAAAGGTCCTGATGGTCAGGAGCGCGAAACAGGTGGCATCAAAGTAACACCTGCACAAGATAGTAATACGCATATTGATAGAACCGTAATTACCTACATACCGGAAGATGGTAATGATGGTAAAGGTGAAGAAACAACCATTATTGCGAAAAATGATAATGGCACCTGGGTGATTACTGACAAAGACGGCAACATTATTCCTACTGATGAGTTAGCCGACAAAGGCATTTCTATTAATCAAGGTACAGGCGAAGTTACTTTCAAACCGGATGCGATTGCTGATGGTTCGACTATTTCTGTCCACAATGAAAATGATGCCGCCAAAAATCCAAGTAAAACCGTTACAGAAACCGCACCAAAAGATGATCACGATGCGGATGGTTTTACAGATGATGTTGATCCGGATGACGACAACGATGGTTTACCGGATGATGTAGAGAAAAACGATCCGGAAAACAAAGATGGTGATGATATCAGTGGTTTAGATCCGCATAATCCGGATACCAATGGTGATGGCGTGAAAGATGGTGATGAAGACTCTGATGGGGATGGGGTGAAAAATAAAGAGGATGATACGCCTTTTTCTGAAGATGACCCCAGCAAAGTCTTGCCAGACCAAGATGGTGACGGTATTCGTGATGATATTGATACCGATATCGATGGTGATGGTGTCAATAATGCTGATGAAAAAGAAGCAGGCACAGATCCGAAAAATCCAAATACAAAAGGCACACCGGATGGCGATAAAGACACTGATGATGATGGTTTAACCAACAAAGAAGAGTCAGATCCTAACTTAAACACCACCACTGACCGCAATGGCGATGGTAAACCTGATATTACTGACGGCAATAAAGATGAAGACGGGGACGGTGTCGACAATAAAGATGAAAAAGACAATGGCACTAATCCATTTAATCCAGATACCGACGGTGATGGCAAAAAAGACGGCGAAGATGACGTGAATTATAACGACATCGATAATGATGGCGTCAATAATGCCGACGAAAAAGATGCGGGCTTAGATTCAAGCAAAGATGACAGTGATGGTGACGGAGTAAAAGACGGTGATGAAGACTCCGATGGTGACGGTATTTCAAACAAAGATGAATCCGATACCACAAAACCGGGTAAAACAGATGAAAACAACGATGGTGTTTCTGATGTGAATCAACCCGCTGATCCTAAGGTAACGCATTCAACCAAAGTGGGTGAAGATGGTGTGACCCGTTATACCGGTGGGGTAGAAATTGACCCATTAGGCAATGGAGCATCACACATCGATCGCGTGACCATCAACTACACACCTGAAGATGGTAATGATGGTGCAGGCACACCAACAACAATTTATGCGGTTAACAAAGACGGCACATGGGGCTTGTATACCGATGATGCAGGTACACAAGTCTTGAATAACCCATTGATTACTATCAATAGCCAAACCGGTAAGATTACTTTTGCCCCTGATGCGGTGGCAGATGGTACATCTTTGAGCGCACGAAATGATAACCAAGCAACAGCACCAAAGAGCGAACCTAGTAAAGAAATTCGTGTTGTGGCAAAAGACGATAACCATGATGCGGATAAACTTTTGGACAAAGATGATACCGATATCGACGGTGACGGTGTCAAGAATAAAGATGAAGAAGCAGCTGGTTTAGATCCGCATAATCCGGATACCAATGGTGATGGCGTGAAAGATGGTGATGAAGATACCGATGGTGACGGCATTCCAAACAAAGAGGAATCCGATGCTAGCGGTAATACGCCAACAGATAACGATGGCGATGGCAAAACAGATATAGTTACGCATCAATTCGGCAGTGAGATTACGGATGTTCGTGTTGATGATGGGGTGTTGAACGCATCAGATTTAGAAGGATCTACCATACCCGTGGTGGTCGGTGTTGACCTTAAAAATGGTGAAACCGTAGAATCATTCAAAGTAAATGACACAGAAGAAATTCCTGCCAACAATGTTAAAGACAATGGTGACGGCACCTTTACCCTCATTGTGCCTAAGGACAGCTTAGATACAGCTGATGGCAAAGGTAAAGTTATTAATGTTGAAGCCGAATTAAAATACGAAAGTGATAACCCTATAGTAGGTACTCAAACTAGTACAGCTAAAAAAGAGGGTACTTACGATGTTGATACTAAAGTAAATGATAATGCTAAAGTTGCTCTTAGTGAAAACGATAAGGATGATTCAAGTGATGATGAAATCACTATTGATTTAGCTGAGAATAATGATCCTGATGTGACAACAGTAGTCGTTACTTTCACTCCAAAAGGCGGAGAAACCACCACAGTAACTTATACCAAAGATGAGCAAGGTAAATGGACTTCCGATAACCCTAACTATCCTGCCAAAGATGACGGCACAGTAACTATTGATACAGATAAACTCACTCCGGGCTCAACTGTCACTGCGGTGGCTAAAGATGATGCCGGCAATACACAAGACCAACCTTCATCTGTCACCGTACCTAATCGCTATGATGTGATTATCGAAGGAGTAAATGACGATGATCGAGTGATTAATGCTGAAGACGCTGCTGGTGGTGTAGTAGTTACCGTAACTCCTGATCCTAAAGCGCCATTTAAAGAGGGTGAAACTGCAAAAGTTACTGTTACTCCAAAAGAGGGTAGTGATGCAAAAGAATATGAGGCCAAGCTTGATGATAACGGTAATCTCAGTGTAATTATTCCTAAAGAAGATATTGAGGGCTTAGATGGCAAAGATGTCGACATCAAAGTCACACCAAGCGATACATCACGTGAACCTAAAGAGTTTAACGATATTCATATTGATACCAGCGCTCCAAACACACCGACAACCAACGCCGAAGATACCGATGGTAATGGCATCAATGATACAGTGGTAGTGGATAAAGATAGCCTAGGTGATGCGCAAACCGTTGATGTGACAATTACCGATAAAGACGGTAATGAAGACACCATCACCTTAACTAAAGATAAGGACGGTAAATGGACAAGTGATGATCCACGCGTCATCATTGATGAAAACGGCAATCCAACTGTTAAGATCAATCCGGGAGAAACTATAAGTGTTATTGCTACCGATGAAAACGGCAACAGCAGCGATCCGGCTGTCGTGTTTGTGCCGGGTTCAACAATTGAAGCTGTAACGGTAGATACTGATGCGTTTATTAATAAAGCTGAAATTGATGCTGATAAAGATATTCCTGTGACTGTTGTAGTGAAAACGGTTGGCACGGAGGGCGTGTCTAAAGTAACGGTGACTATTGATGGCGGCAAGCCCCTAACTTACGATCCGACAGCGGGTAATAATACTTTAGTGCTAAAAGGTACAGATGAAAACGGTAATTTTATTTTCACTGCTACTGTAAAAGCAAAAGAGCTACAAACCTCTGCCGGTGATGATTTAGCAGGAAAAGTGACCGCTAAAGTAGAAGTTTCTTCTCAAGTAGGCGGTGATGCACAAGCCTTGCCAGAAAAAGCCAGTGATTATAGGGTCGATACCCAAGCACCATCCGAGCCAAGTATTACAACCGATGGGGATAAAGTCACTATTGATTTACCTGATACTGGTGCTGATGCGGATACCGATAAAGTAGTGATCAAAGTCACTCCAGAAGGCGGTAAAGAAACCGAAGTAACCTTTACTAAAGATGAGAATGGCGACTGGACAGCATCCGATAATAATCCGGGCTTTGAAATCGTAGATGATGGCAAGGGCGGTAAGCAAGTTACTATTCCAACGGATAAATTACAACCGAATACCGAAATCAGTGCCAAAGCGACGGATGAAGCTGGTAATACAGGTGACGAAGCAAAAGGTACAGTACCTCAACGCTTTGACTTCTCGGTCGAGGGCGTAACACCGGGTAGCGATGAAATTATTAATGCTCAAGATGCTGTTGGTGGTGTAGATATCCTTGTTACGTTACCAGAAGGGCTTGTTGTAGGTGATAAAGTTAAAGTTATCTACACTAATCCTAAAGGAGAAGAAACGCCTATTTCTGTTGATGTGACTCAGGAAATAATTAATGCGAAACAAGTTTCCGTTCCTGTGCCATATGACAAAATCAATGCAGCCAACAGTGCTGACCCAAGCAAACCGGATGCCAGCATCAAGGTTGAAATCACCGATAGCAATGGTGCGCCTAAAGAAGGTATTACTAACCCTGAACCAATTCAATTTGCAGTGGATACCCAAGTCGGTTCAAGCCCAAGTATTACTGATGCCGGTAATGATGGCTTCACAGTCGATTTACCGGATGATGCCGGCAAAGGCGATAAAGTCGATGTGACAGTGACTCATCCAGACGGTAGCCAAGACACTCACACCTATACTAAAGGAGATGATGGCTGGACTGACGAAAACGGTGACAAAGTCACTGAGCCTGTTACCGTACCTGCGGACAAAGGTTCAACTATTGAAGCACAAACCAGTGATGAATCCGGAAATAATAGTGGTAAAGCAACCGGCTTTAAACCAAATACCACCATCGAAAGCGTGACTGTCGGTGGCGATAATACCATCAATGCGGACGAAGCCGGCGATCTTTTAAATGGTGATGGCAATAATGTTCCTGTATCCGTCACTTTGGATAAACCGGCTGAAGAAAGCGCAACGGTTACCATTAAAGTAGGTGATAACAGCTATCCTGCTAAACAAACTGGCACCGATGCAAACGGTAAACCTGTCTATACCGCTGAAGTACCGGCTAAAGCCTTAAACGAAAACGCTACCTCAGACAGCAATGACAATGGCAGCAACGACGGCAAAGTCACTGTAGAAGTCAAAGTCAGCAAAGACGGTATCGGTACCACCTTGCCTAAACAAGAGCAGTCTTATGAAATGGATACAGTACCACCGGATGCTCCGACTATTGGACGTACTGAAGGCAAACCACAATTTGAAGTTACCTTACCGGACAATGCAGCACAAGGTGATAAAGTAGAAATTAGCGTTCTTGATAAGGATGGTACAGAAACCAAACTTATTGCTGAAAAAGATGCTGAAGGTAACTGGAAATTGACGGATGCTGATGGTCAGCCAGTAGATAGCAGTGTTGCCACTTTGGATAATGGTAAAGTGCTTATTCCAGCAGAGCCAGGTACAGGTGTGAAAGCACAAAGTACAGATGCAGCCGGTAACACTTCTGCACAAGCTGATGATTTTATTCCGGCAACGACAATTTCTTTGCTTGGCATTGAAGTAAACGCTTTGGACGGACAAGCAAATGCAGGTAATCCTCTAGGTGAAAGCATTTACGATAATAATGTTTATAAAGGTGATAATACAATCAATAGGGCGGAATCTTTCAAACGTGAAGAGGATCTCGCATCAGGCGATTTAAAAGATAACCCTGATTTAGAGCGTGAAGTTACCCTCAAAATTAAAGCAGAACTTGGTGTTGGTGAGGAAATTCGCACCAATAGTGACGAGGCGACCATCGGCTTTAAAGGTAAAGATGGTAATTTAATCAAAGCCAAAGTGACAGACATTAGCTATGACGAGCAGGGTAATCCTATCTATACTGTTAAAACAACTGTCGGTGAATTGAGCAAATTGATTCCAACTGCCTCAAACGAAGACCAAGTGCCTAATGGTGAAGCAAAATTAAACTTGCAAGCAGTTGTGGATCGCAGTGGCTTCACGGATAACAGCAATGTGGTCGACAATCAAGACGGCAAGGTAACTTTTGATACAGTAGCACCGAGCGGTTCTATCGATATTAAAGATGGTAAAGCAACCGTAACCTTACCGACAGACCCGGATGCGACTAAAGTCGATATTCGTTATATCGGTAAAGATGGCGTAGAACATTCAGTTATCTATGAAAAAGTAGAGAATAAATGGGTGGATGCAGACGGCAAAGAACAAGAGAAAGTAACTCTTAATGATAGCTTAATAATGCCTTCTTCCACTGTGAAAGTGTACTCAAGTGACCAGGCAGGTAATATTGGCTTTGCTTCTGCAGAAGTGAACAGTGCAAAATTGGATGCGTTTGTCGAAGGTACAGACTTTACTACTGTTTCTGGGCAGCCGAAAGATAATTACGTCACCAAACCGGATTTAGACGATGGCGTTTTAACTACCCGTATTCTATTGCCAGATGAAATTATTGAAAAATTAAAGAACTTTCAAGTAGAGAGCGCTAAAAATTCTAAGACAGAAAGTGATGTTTATTTGGTTTATCACCTCTATCAGGTGGATGAATCAGGTAAGAAAACGAATGTGTTTGACTTCTCAAGTACCAGTAAAGACGCAGATAGTAAAAATGGTACTGACACTTTTAGTGGCTATGCGAACTCCGGTGATGAGTGGAAACCAACAAAAGGGGACAAGAGCCAAGCTTATTATCGCTTTAATACCGATTCCGATGCAGGAAAGGAATTCCTCAATCAGGCGATTGAAAATGGCTATTTGGAAGTGCCAGTAGGAACTTCACCTAGAGTGAAAAATGCAAACGGTCAATATGGTGATCTGTATTCTTTACCTGACGGTAAGTATGAAATTCAAGTGGAATATATTACTGGTTCACAAGTAGACACTTGGAAAAACAGCGGTTCTGCAAGTGGTGATGGTTATGCTGAACAACATTATGAGTTCTTTATTGATAGAAAAGCTCCATCTACAGTAGAACCAAAGGTTGAGGGTGATAACTTCGTTTTGGATCTTAGCACGGTAACTGACGATGAAGAAGGCGATCAGGTTGTAGTGAAACTCACTCAAGACGGTAACGACACTCAATACACTTATACCCGTGGCGGTAATGATAAGAGCTGGACTTCTACGGATGAAAATGCTCCAAAAGTAGATGCTGAGGGTAAACTTTCTATTCCGGCTAGTGGTATCGTTGAAACTTGGTCACAAGATCCACACGGTAATGTGAGTGATCATAAAACAGCCTTTAAAGCAGAAACTGAAATTACATCTATCACCGTTGCCGGTGACGGTATTGTCAATAAAGTAGAAGCAGCGAATGACAACGTTCCAGTGGAAGTTGCGGTTAAAGTGGGCAAAGGTGAAACCGTTAAGAGCGTTAAAGTCACTGTAGGCGGTAACGAAGTTGAAGCCGAAGACTCCGGTACTGTAGACAAAGACGGTAATCATATCTTTGTAGCGGAAGTGAGCGGTAAAGACTTAACCGATAATGCGACTAGCGATACTAACAGTAACAACTTCAAGGACGGCAAAGTTACTGTGGAAGTAAAAGTTAGCAAAGAGGGCTTTGAGGGAGTGGAAACAACGATTCCAAACAAAGAAGAGACTTATGATGTTAATTTGGATCAAATCGTACCAACCGTTACCGCTTCAGAAACGGATGGTAGTGTTACTATCACAATGCCAAGCGAACCGGAAGCGGAAAGTGTTGAAGTGAAATGGACAGATGAACAAGGTCAAGACCATACTGTTACTTATACGAAACAAGATGACGGTAGTTGGAAATCAAGCGATACCGACTTATTGCCGAATATTTCCAATGACACGGTTACTAGCGTGAATGGTCAAAATCTAACTAAAGATTTGTCTGTGACTATTCCACAAAATGATGTCAAAGACGGCACTAAAGTGGAAGCAACTGTTACCAATGTTGGCAATAAAGGCGGTAGTGATGATGCGATGGCACCGAATGACAATCCACCTAAATTTGCAGAAGTTCAAATTCAAGACGGCAATGATGGTGTCTTGGGTTATACCGATTTAGTCAATGGTGCGGTGAATGCGCGTGTTTACTTTGATCCGGCTGAATTTATGCCTAATAGCCACGCTAATAGCGGTACTTTCAATGTGTCAGTAGGTGCCGATACAATGAGCGGTACACGTGATTACACCGTTACCGTCACCGAAAAAGCGGGTGGAACAGGTTATGAAGTCACTGCACAAACGGCAGATGGCAAACCGGTTACCGTCGCTTATGACGCAGATGAAGGTCGTTATTACTTTGATGTTGCCGGCTTTAAAGCCCCGGCAGGCGGTCAGGATATTACCGTCACCGCGAACTTTAATACCGACGGTGATGCGATTGAGGCGGATGCTAAAGACACCTCAACCCGTTTACAAGGTGCTAAAGTGACTGCAATTGAAGTCAATGATGATGTTGACCAATTGCGTGATTACCAAATTCAATTGATGAAAGAAGCCGGTGCAGATTATGACAGATTCCCTCGTCAATTCTCCGGTGCAATCAATCAAGACGGCGCCTTGACTGATGATAATCGCTGGGATGATATTCTTGTGCGTGTTGAGCAAGGTTTACCAACAGATACAGAGTTTGTCGGTCAAACCTTAAAAGTTCAAATCATCAATAATGATATTGCGGAAGGTAAAAACGGTCATATTGTCGAAGAGTTCACACAAGTGATTAAAGCGGGTCAAAGCGAATATCACTTTGCAGCTAATGCTTTATTGACAGACGGAAAATATGATGTGGTGGCAACTGTTTGTGATAGTACAACTGGTGAAGCCGTTAGTGGAGATAATGCAACTAAGACGCTAAAAGATATTACGGTCGATACTGCCTTTGATTTAGATGCTATTGGCTTTAATGGCAATAATATTGTTTTTGATCCAAAAGACAACGATCCTGCGTATGGTGCGAAACATCGTCAGGTTAATGATACTGATAACCAAGCCATTCAAGTAGCTAACGGGTTGACTTATATCACTGGTAAAGAAGCAACAGATCCGGTTGAATTGCCTTACGGCTCTTACAAGTATGTATTGGTGGATAAAGCAGGTAACTTGCTCACCCCTGAGTATGTGATTACAGCAAAACGTGTTACTGGAGATATTACGCCTGATGTTGCACCTACTTATAATGATTTAATGACCAAAACAGGTCGTTTTGAACAGAATACGTTATCGACACCAGATGGTATGCGAACCACTGATAGCAACGATTATCTTATTGTGATGGCAGATGGTAGCGGATTCAGTGGTGATCCGGATGGTTCGTTCAGGTGGCGTAAAGATGGCTTCACCGGTATGATTAATGGTGTTACGCCATCTGATGGTGAAGGTGCTGATCGCGTTGTAGACATTGATATGGCAGGCGGTGATGATACTGTTAGTGCAATGATGGTGATGGCTAATACTGCAATCTATACTGATAGTAAAGGTGATCTTGAGGGTGATAAGAGCGGTAATGACACCATTCACTTAAGTCGTGGTGTATGGGGTTATGGTACAGCAACATACCTCAAGTATTCACCAGCAATGGGTATGGCAGGTGATGGAGATCAAGTATTCTTCACAGGTAAAGGTGATGACAAATTTATTGTCTCTGGTGTTATTCTCGATGATAAAGAGCATCCTTGGGCGGGTAATAATAAATACCCTGATGGTAATGATTTAGGAGGGAGTTATAAATGGGGGAATATGCCGTATAGCTATTCACGTAATGATGAATCATTCTTTATGACTACTGCTCGCGTGGATATGGGTTCCGGTGATGATGAAATTTCTTTAGCCGGAGGTATTCTTGCTGATGGTGATGCTAATATAAACCACTCTAATTATTTTAATTTAGGTAGCGGTAATGATAACTTTATTGTTGGTGGTTCAATTCGTGATACGGTTTCTAAGCGTTCGTCATCCAATGTTATCGACTTAGGCACAGGTAATGACCATATGATTGTGGGCGATTCTTTGGAAGATCATACCTTGATTATTTCTAAAGATAGTGCAGTAATTGATATTAACTACGACATTAAAGGTCACTCTGCGTTATTGCTTGGTGATGGTAATGATACTATTAAGGTGCGTGGCAGTGTCTTTAGTAACGGCACAATGGATCGTTTCTATGATGTAATCAGCGATAATGCGTCTTATGGTGAAGTATATAAATCTGCTTGGTATGGACCAAGTCAATATGTGCTTAAAAATGGTCAATTACATAAAGATGCTGCTGTTGCCTTTGATTTAGGTGATGGCGATAACCATATTGAAGTATTAGGGGTTTCTGAAGATACAGGTGCGCCGGCTGCTTGGGCAACTACGGCTCTTTATGCTGGTGATGGCAATGATAGTTTCACCGTTAAGGGGAATGTTATCAATGTCAATAATTATGGCGGTGAAAAAGCACTTGACTTCGGTAACGGTAATAACACAATTGATATCAGTGGTAATGTCAATAGTACCAATATTCGTGCTGGTGCGGGTGATGATAGTGTAATTATCGGTGGATCACTTGATGCAGTGATAAAAGATAGTGCTAGTACAATTAACCTTGGTGCTGGTAATGATACTGTTATCATTAAGGAGAATGTAGGTCGTGAAGACGCATCTTCATATGTGGTGGATAGTGGTGATATAACCAGTATCAATCTCGGTGAGGGTAATAATACGCTTATCGTTGGTGGAGTATGGTGCAATACTAATCTTAACGTGGGTAGCGGTGATGATCATATTTATATTAATACCTTGGATGTGAAAAATGTAGATTCTATCTTTACTTTTGATGGTTCTAATACTCATAGTAGTGGTAACGATATTATTGTGATCGATAATTTACAAGGCGAGTTCAATCATTTTAAATTCAAAATGAATACTGATTCAGAATTCCCTGGTCTCACGGTTCAATCTTCATTAGAGGACAATAATAAGTGGAGCAAATCTGAAGGAAGTAAATCACTTAAAGAGTGGAATGTGACGGATGAAACTTTGTTAAGTAATGCGAAAGAAGGTACTCATTATGAGCAATATACCTATAGCAGAACTTCCGGTGACGACTCGTTTACTATTTATATTGCTGTAGATAAAGATAATCCGATACTATAACAACGTGGGCATATGCCCACCTTTTTAGACAGACGCAATAATGCCGCTTATTAATATAGGCGGCATTTTTATTTCTGACAGTGTTGGATAGAAGTAAACAATAATAGAAACTGTGTAGAAAATTATTCTTCTACTGTAACGGAAGTGATTACCACATCTTCTGTCGGCACATCTTGGTGGAAACCTTTATTACCGGTTTTCACCGCCTTGATTTTATCGACTACATCCATTCCTTCAACCACTTCACCGAACACAGCATAGCCCCAATCTTGTACGACTTCACGTCCGAACATCTGTTTTGCTCGGTAATCTAAGAAAGTGTTATCAGCAACGTTGATAAAGAATTGTGCAGAAGCAGAATGCGGATCGGAAGTGCGTGCCATTGCGATAGTACCACGTTTATTACTAAGCCCATTATTGGCTTCATTGCGAATCGGTGCTTTGGTCGCTTTCTCTTTCATTCCGGTTTCCATTCCACCACCTTGAATCATAAAACCGTTGATTACACGGTGAAAAATGGTGTTGTTGTAGAAGCCTTCTTTGCAGTAATTTAAGAAGTTTTCTGCGGTAATCGGTGCTTTTTCAAAATTTAATGCAATTTTAATATCGCCAAAATTGGTGTGTAGTATTATCATTAGCTATTCCTTTAAATAATGTGAAAAATCGCATTATTATTCCACAAAATGTAAAAGTGGTCTATTTTTGCAAAAAACACGATATCAGCGTGGTGAGAAAGAGATCAGATTAAAGAGTAAAAAAGTAAGGTCATCAATATGTTAAAGATTTTTAATACATTAAAACGAGAAAAAGAGATTTTTACCCCTATTCATCCTAATCAGGTAGGAATGTATGTGTGCGGTGTAACTGTCTATGATCTTTGTCATATTGGACACGGGCGTACTTTTGTTAGTTTTGATGTTATCGCTCGTTATTTGCGTTATTTAGGTTACCACTTGACTTATGTGCGTAATATCACTGATGTGGACGATAAAATTATCAAACGTGCGCTAGAAAATCACGAAACCTGTGAGCATTTGGTTGATCGAATGGTGGCAGAAATGTATAAAGATTTTGATGCTTTGAATATCCAACGTCCCGATTTTGAGCCACGAGCTACACATCATATTCCAGAAATTATTGCACTGGTGCAAAGATTGATCGATAACGGGCACGCCTATGTAGCTCAAAATGGTGATGTGATGTTTGATGTCGATTCATTCCCAGAATACGGTAAATTATCCCGTCAAGATTTATCTCAATTGCAGGCAGGCGCACGCGTTGAGATCAATGATATCAAGAAAAATCCGATGGATTTCGTATTATGGAAAATGTCAAAAGAGAATGAGCCGAGCTGGCAATCGCCGTGGGGGGCAGGTCGTCCCGGTTGGCATATTGAATGTTCGGCAATGAACTGCAAACAGCTTGGCGAACATTTTGATATTCATGGTGGCGGTTCAGATTTGATGTTTCCTCACCACGAAAATGAAATTGCTCAGTCGTGCTGTGCGCACGGAGGTGCTTATGTTAATTATTGGCTGCATTCTGGAATGATTATGGTTGATAAAGAGAAAATGTCGAAATCGTTAGGCAATTTCTTTACTATCCGTGACGTGTTACAACATTATGATGCGGAAAGCGTGCGTTATTTCTTGTTAACGGCACATTATCGTAGCCAATTAAATTACAGCGAAGAGAATTTAAAATTGGCACATTCAGCATTGGAACGTTTATACACCGCCTTACGAGGCACTGATGCCAATGCTACTGCTGCCGGTGGTGAACAGTTTATCGAAGCCTTTAAAGCTGCAATGGACGATGATTTTAATACGCCAGGTGCGTTGTCGGTTCTATTTGATATGGCACGTGAATTAAACAAATTAAAAGCAGAACAGAATCCACAAACGGATGCTTTTGCTGCACGCTTAAGAGAATTGGCAGGGGTATTGGGCTTATTATATCAAGATCCGGAAACGTTCTTACAAGCCGGTATGGATGATGATGAAACTAAAATAATTGAAACATTAATTGCACAACGTAATCAAGCTAGAGCCAATAAAGACTGGGCTGCTGCTGATGCCGCACGTGATAAGCTAGCTGCTATGGGCGTGGTGATTGAGGATGGTGCAAACGGTACGACTTGGCGTAAGGGGTAGATTTTGGGGTTTCGCCTAAAGGGCGACCCTATTTTACTTTGGCAAGTTTGGGTTTTGATTTAAAGGTCGATTTTATTTTACTGTGGCAAGTTTAGGTTTCGCCTAAAGGCGACCTACTTTCTTACTTGTGTAAGAAAGTAGGCAAAGAACACACCCCCTGACAACTTGCTAATCTTCATTTCGCGGAGTGGCAGACGGAGAATTTTTAAACTCGCCCCCATTTTAATCGCCACTGCGTGGCAAAATGGGGACTCAAACAGAAAAAATTCTCCTAGCCACTTTGCCGCTCATTCAGGCAAGTTGTAAAGGGGGGATTTGGGGATTTTATCTAGATTTGAGGTAGGTGAGATATTGGATTCCTTAAGGAGATAAAAATGATTTCAGAAGAAGAAAAATTAAGTAGACAAAAAGCGGTTAAATCTTCCATTGATAATAACCGGTTGGAGGGCTTAGAACCTAGCCAAATATTTATAGATATTGCGCAAAACTGGGTTAATGGCAACCTAACTAATGATGAGTTTGGGAGAAAAGTGTATGAAATACACGGGCTTCGATTCCCACGTTGATGAAAACGGAGTATTGAAAAATTATTTTGGTATCAAAGATCAAGATAAATTAGAACAAGTTGAAAGAGATATTGTTTCTTATAAGGAGTCTATTCTTAAAGATAATCAGATTAGAGGAAAATTTGACCTAAAGCATTTACAAAATATTCATAAGTATTTATTTGGGGATATTTACCCTTTTGCCGGGAAAATTAGGGATGGTTATCTACAAAAAGGGGAACAAGACTTTACAATGGGATATCGCATTATTCCACAATCAGAAAAATTATTCGCTCAATTAAAAAAAGAACATTATCTAAGAAATACCGAGCCGGAAAAAATTGCCGGTCGTTTGGCTTATTACCTAGGCGAAATTAACGCTATTCATCCTTTCAGAGAAGGCAACGGCAGAACTCAAAGAATATTTATAGTTCAATTAGCAAGAGAAGCCGGTTTTGAGTTGAGCTTTAATCAAGTTACTCAAGAAGAGATGATTAAAGCGTCCATTCAAGCCCATAAATGCGATTATTCGGGGCTTGAAATGGTTATAAAAAGAGGATTAAAACCAATTAGGTGAGATGTGATTAAGTTTCAGCCTGTTTTTCACTTAATTTTCCCAAATCACCGGTGTAATATTGAATTTACATTGATGTTCCGCTTGCCACAAATCATATGCGGCTTGCTGTTGTAACCAACTTTCCGCACTTGGGCTGTTTTCTCCCAACCAAGCGTGTAGACGCAATGCCATTTCAGCACTAATCCCTGATTTGCCATTTAATAATCTTGATAGGGTTACTCTATTTATCCCTAACTGTTTAGCCGCTTCGGTTATGGTTAAGCCCAAAGCAGGTAAAATATCATTTTTGATTATTGCTGCCGGTGGAGCCGGGTTATACATTCTCATAGTTCAACTCCTAATGATAGTCTTGATAATCAACAACTTGTGCGTGTCTGTTAGTCTTTTTATCCTTAAAAACAAGGAAATCATTCTAATGCCTTAGTCACAGAAAAGATAGAATTTGTAACGTGTTACGCTACAAATTTTTTGACTAAGGTAACAAAGGATAAGGCAAGTGAGAGGAATTAATGGGTGATTTTGCGATCGTGATCGAGGTAATGAAGTAAGATTGAAAAAGCCTTTTGTAGTTGATACTATAATGCTGAAGATTACATTTAAGTGAGCCAATGAGAATATTTAAAACTAAAGCTTTTAACAAATTTGCTTTAAAAAATGGTATTCCTGACAGTGAATTAATCAATGCTATAACGAGGGTAGAGCAAGGATTAATAGATGCTGATTTAGGCGGTAATATTATTAAGCAGAGAATAGCCAGAAAAGGGCAGGGACGTAGTGGTGGATTCCGTTCTTTTATTTTTTATTGTATCCAAAATAACAGCTATTTTGTTGCCGGAATTAGTAAAAATGACAGAGAAAATATTTCATCACAAGAGTTAGCAGCGTTAAAGGCATTGGCTAGAGAATATACTCGACTAACAGCAAAACAGATTGAAGCACAGATCGAAAACGGATTATTCATCGAAATTTTACCGGAGGCAGAGGATGAGTGAATTGTTGGCAATGATCCACGAAAATGCGGCGGATTTACATAAAGCCGGCATTATTAATAAAAAAACAATGAAAGAATTTGATCAGCTTTGTTTGACACCTGTTGTAACTTATACGCCGGACGAAATTAGAGCGATTCGTGAAAAAGAACAGGTATCCCAAGCGGTATTCGCACATTATCTTAATGTGAGTAAAAATATGATTTCCGAATGGGAACGAGGCGTTAAAAAACCAAGTGGTGCAGCATTAAAGTTGCTTAATTTGGTACAGCATAATGGTATTGAGATTCTTGTGTAGGTGTTTTGGTTTTATTTGTGGTGAGTTTGGGTTTTGATCTAAAGGTTTGTTTCATTTTTCTGTGGCAAGTTTGGGTTTCGACCTAAAGGTCGAAACCAAAATTACCTCCGAATTGACCGCAAAAACGCATTCGTTCTCGGGTTGGTGCTGTGTTCAAAAAGCTGTTCCGGTGTGCCTTGTTCGATGATTTTCCCGTCACCCATCAAAATCACCTGATCCGCCACTTCACGTGCGAATTGAATTTCGTGTGTCACAATCACCATCGTCCAGCCCTCAGCAGCTAACGATTTCATCAATGCCAACATTCCCTGCACCAATTCTGGGTCAAGGGCAGATGTCGGTTCATCGAATAACACTAATTGTGGCTCAATCGCTAATGCTCGAGCAATACCGATACGCTGTTGTTGTCCACCGGATAACTGGAATGGATAAAAATTAGCTTTATCAGCCAATTCCACGCGTTCCAATAAATGGCGTGCTTTCTGCTCCGCTTCAGCTTTAGGCATTTTCTGCACTACAATCAACCCTTCAGTGATATTTTCCAGTGCGGTTTTGTGCGGAAACAGGTTGTAATTCTGGAAAACCATTCCGCTTTTTTTGCGTAATGCCTGAATTTTTTCTTTAGTCAATGGCTGTGAAAAATCAATCGACAACGAACCGTCATCAAACGTCAACGTGCCGGCATCCGGCGTTTCCAACACATTTAAACAACGCAGTAACGTGGTTTTGCCCGAACCGGAAGCACCGAGCAACACAATCACTTCCCCTTTATTAATACGCAGATCGATCCCTTTTAACACTTCGTGATCGCCGAAAGATTTATGCAAATTATTGATTGATAACATCATTACCTCGCCACATAACGTTCAAAATGTTTTTCCAGACGCTGTTGCGCATAGCCAAGAATGGCACAGGCGATCCAATAAATTAAAGCCGCTTCGCAATACACCAACAAAAATTCATAGGTGCGAGAAGAGATCACATTTGCCTGACGCATCATTTCCGGCACCAACACCACGCTGGCAAGCGAAGTTTCTTTTAATAAACCGATAAAACTGTTGGAAAGCGGCGGCACAGCCACACGCAACGCTTGCGGTGCGATGATGCGAAAAAAGTTCTGCCAATAACTCATCCCGATAGTGTAACCGGCTTCCCACTGCCCTTTCGGCACCGATAAAATTGCGGCACGTACCGTTTCTGAAGCATAAGCACCGGTGTTTAACGAAAAGGCAATAATCGCAGTCGGCAACGGATCAAGCGTAATGCCGACATTCGGCAACGCATAGAAAATAATAAAAAGCTGTGCCAATAACGGCGTGCCTCGAATGGCGGAAATATAAAAACCGGAAAGCGCATAAGCGATTTTATGTAGAAAATGTTTGCGAGGCGTTACACGCAACAACGCAATCGCTAACGCAATCACCATACCGACAATAAAAGAAATAATGGTTAATGGAATGGTGTAAAGTATCATCCCCTGCAACATTGGGAAGAATGCATCAATCGCAATGGTGGCTTTGTTGTCATCCATCCACGGCAGATTACTCAAAATCAAGTGAAAAATCGCGGAAATGGATTCCGTAATTGAACTACTCACTAATATCTACTCCATAAAATTATTGGGAAATGGATTAATTTACCTTTCTTTTGCCTTTCTGTTAAGGTTTTATTTAAAAATTTTGTTTGGATATTGCTATTTCTGCAATATGGGTGTTAGTTTTTAGAAATTTTTACAAAAAAGACAATGTTATCATAGGTTATGATAGTTTCGTGGAGGATGTTTCTGTGGACTTGTATTCATTGATCGATTTTTACTGTAGCAATATTCAGACTTTATTTTTAGTTTCATAAAAAGGGCGATTTTATTTTTGCTCGTGCAAGAAAAAACGCCCTAATTCATCATTTGCCGTTCTTCATTTTATACCGTAGAAAATGGAGAATCTTTTAAACTTATTAGTAGCTTGAAATCAAGCTTCATTCTAATGCCAATACGGCAAAACTTGCCAGCCAGTGAGCGCCACTGTAATGGCTGCTGACAACGTGCTGTAAACTTGCGTTCAGGTGATTCATAATTGCTTTTTGTAAAACAGGCTGCAAAGTATGATCTACCGGTAATGAACAAGCTATATGTTTAAAACACCAAGCACGGCTTAAATTTAAACCGTCTAAATGAGCAATTTTCGGATCAGTACGATCACTTACTTCCGCTGGATGTAGTAAACGTTGAAGTTGCGTATTTGGTAAAAAACGATCAAACCATTGAGTAAAATTAGTTATTATTTTACTCATCAATAATGCTTCAGTTAATGCGCCAGAAAGATAGTCATCTCCCGCAGGTTCATATTGTGCCGGATAATTACTATCATCCAAGTAAAAACGTTTACAAGCATTTAATATTGATTGTTCCAATTCTTGATCCTTGAGGGCTTTAGCGTAATCCAACGCCAATACAAGTGCGAATGCCGTATTAAAATGCGTTCCAACACGAATCGGATAGCTTAATTTGTTGAGATACTCAATTAGACGATTACGCAGATCTTGAGTCAATGGTTGTAATGTTTGATACCACGTTTTGGCTTCCTCTAAGGTGGATTGTTTTAGTTCCTGTGCCAATGCTAACAACCAGCTGTAACCATAAGGGCGTTCAAAAGAAGCACGAAAAGGTGCTTGGAAATAAGCAAGTTCCTGTGCTACATTTTCCTTAGTAAAGTGTTCAGTAAAGAGTTGAATAATGTCATTTTTGCACGCCAGTTCCGGATAGATTTTTAAGCAGCGTAATAATAACCAATAACCGTGTACTGCGGAGTGCCAGTCAAAACAACCATAAAAAATAGGGTGTAGTTGACGGGGAGATAAAATATCTTTCTCACTGTTTAATAAATGCATAATATGATTTGGATATTCTTGCCTTAAAAAGGTGAGTGGCATATTAGCAAATTCAAATGCCTGTTGTCGTGTTAACTTCATAATATCTCCTTAGAAAACAATAAAATACATTAATAAAATATTGGCAATTAAGATACTGACAGCGGATGGAATCTGCACTTTAATCACTTGGTATTTGTCTTGTAATTCCAGTAATGCTGCTGGCACAATGTTAAAGTTCGCTGCCATTGGCGTCATTAAAGTGCCACAATAACCAGCATACATTCCGATTGCAAACAGCGGTGCAGGATCGGCTTGATGAGTTAAGACTAAAAACGGTAATGCAATGCCGGCACTTAATACAGGGAAAGCAGCAAATGCGTTACCCATTACCATTGTAAATAACGCCATACCAACACAGTAAGTTAAAACCAGCAAAAAACGGTTATTGGGGTCGATAAATAAGCTAACCACTTTTTGAACAGAATCACCGGTATTTGCTGCCACAAATACACCTCCTAGCATTGCCAACATTTGCGGTAAAATAGCAGCCCAACCAATGGTATCCACTAAGCGACGTGATTGACGAATTGCGTGTAACGGCGTACCACCGGTTAATTTCCAACCTACTAAAATCGCTGTAATACAGGCGATACAAAGTGAAGCTAAAGTTAGGTATTTTTGATCTAATAAAAAAATACCGCCAACAGAAATACCTTTTAATCCGACTGTGCCGATAACTGTGACAATAGGAATTAATAATGCAGGTAAAAACAACCAATTCCCCAGTTTTATAGCGGATTGTTCACGCTGTTGATCGTTCGACATCGGATAATGCCCTTTACCGACTAAACCACAACCAGCAAGCAGAGCAATAATAATCACTTCTATACCAACAATACGATAGGTGATTGATTTACCAAACAAATCAATCATTAAATCTGTAAAGAGAAATGTGCTGCCAAATAAAAACCAGAACAGTGCAGTTGTGAATCGTTTCGGATTGGCTTTATCACTTAATGTCATCACGACTAAAATCATTACTACAAAACCAATCAAATAGTAAACACCATTAATTGAAAGTAAGGTTGTCATTATTTTATACCTCTTTTTCCTGTTGCGCTTGCCACGCTATGACATCTCGATGAATAGCAGTATCTAAACGAACAAGGCGGAACATATGAATGATTAATGCTGCAATAGCGGTTGGAATTGCCCAAAGTCCGATATGTAATGGTTCAATATTGGTAATACCGTTTTCTTTCAAAAATGCATCAATCAGCAATACTGCCCCGAAAGCAATAAAAATATCTTCTCCAAAGAAAACGGCAATATTGTCGCAAGCGGCAGAGTGTGCTTTGATTTTGTCACGGATATGTTGTGGTAAATCACCATATTTATTCAGTGCAGCACCTTCTGCCATTGGTGCAAGCAGGGGGCGTACGGTTTGAGCGTGTCCACCTAAAGACATTAATCCTAATGCTGCTGTTCCTTCTCGTACCACAAAATAGAGCATTAGAATACGTGCCGAAGTGGCGCTAGCTATTTTCGCAACCCAAGCCTGCGCACGTTCTTTTAAACCATAATATTCAAGCAAACCTATTACAGGTAAAATCAAAATAAAAGTAGCTAATGAACGGCTATTGATAAATTTCTCACCAAAAGTTTCAAGCAACATTCCAAAATCCATTCCAACCATTAAACCGGTCGCTATGCCAGCAATAACAACAACCAGTAATGGATTGAAGCGAAGGGCAAACCCTATTACAACAATAGGGATGCCGATAAGAGGGAGCAAAGTTGCACTATCCATAAGTGTAATCCTCCTAAAAAATGAAAGTACGATGTGTGTTTATCAGATAGTTTGCTGATTTAATCATCAACATTTAAACACTATATCGGAGGGTTAATAATATGTAAATAAGGTTACATAATTGTTTTTGTGATCTATGTTGGAATTTTTCCTTTAGGGTTTTATTTTCTGAATAAGGTTTCCAATAAGGTCTAAAGTAAAGTTTTAATAGAAGCTACACTACCTTAATTACAAAAGCAAAAGAGAGTTCACCATCCGCCGGTAGGCAATATTCCGGATGTACTTCCGCACCCCAGCTGTCATCACCACCAACCCCCATCTGTTGGGCGGCAATTGTCACCACAGTATAATGTATTGGCGGTAATTCATAATGGTGTTGTGCCTGTTCCAATTCAAAAGCAGTATAAGGCAAGAAATTGCAAGATAACGGTTTATCTATAGCTTCGATTTTAAAACCGCCTGCTGATTGACGACACTCCACCCAACGTACGCCAGTGCGATTCCCACACTCTTGTGGAATAGTATAAAAGGTGTAGTTATCTTTAACGTTGTTTTCAAAAATTTTCAATTTTGTGCCGCTACAACGATCCTGATAATTTTCTGCTTCACCCATCGCATACCAACGTAAATGTTGATAGTCGGCAGCAACACGGAAGCTCAAAGCGAAAGTCGGTAAATCAGGTAAACCGGCTTCACCCTTATAATGGCAATGCACTTTGATCTTGCCGTTACAGTGAATGTGATAGCTTACTGTGACTCTAAGTTGTTGATAAATAGGATAAATATAGTCAAAGCTGATACTAACGCTGCCGTCTTGGTGACGTTGCCAAGCCATTTTATCGCAGCGTCCGCATAGG
>SKEB01000490.1_pt1 | contig 33351 bp, 25 predicted proteins | sample 4826561 | NCBI WGS metagenome assembly SKEB01 (sample SAMN11008820, study PRJNA524170) | human gut metagenome | biome: Human fecal sample; material: Feces; isolation source: fecal sample from pouch patient p17 | host: Homo sapiens | place: Israel: Tel-Aviv | collected 2016-03-29
GATTCATAATAATTCTTATCCGATGTTGACGCCGAACGCGAGTCATCATCGTTCTTATCCGATGTTGATGCTGAACGTGAGTCATCATCATTCTTATCCGAGATTGACGCCGAACGCGAATCATCGTCGTTCTTATCCGAAGTTGATGCTGAACGTGAGTCATCATCGTTCTTATCTGACGTCGAAGTTGATATCGAGCGTGAGTCGTTGTCGTTCTTATCCGAAGTCGAAGTTGATATCGAACGTGAATCATCATCATGCTTGTTCGACGTTGACTTCGATTCGCTATCGTTCTTATCCGAGATTGACGCTGAACGTGAGTCATCATCGTTCTTATTCGACATCGAAGCACTCGTACTCATACTACCGTAGTTATCATCAACTGTAACCGTAACCGTAGTTGATACCTTACCTTTGGTTACCGCATCTGTAAATGAAATTTCAACTGTGTATTTACCCGCGGTGTCCCAGTCAACATGACTAAAATCTGCTTCAAAACCGGATGCAAGGGATCCGTCAGCATTCCTTCCTGAAGGCTGTAAATCATCAACTGTTAGGTGTGGACCTTGTCCAACCGTGTAGGTCGCATCCTTACCCGAAATTTCTGACTGATTCTTTAAGACGTGGATCGTTACGTGAGTTTCTATTATTTCACCAGTCGTGTCTTTAAACTGGATTGTAATATCGTAGTCCTTAGCGTGGTTCCAGTTGTCTTCACGCATATTCCAAGAAAGGTCAGCATCTGCAATATCAACGTGTTCCCCTTTACCATTGAGAATGGTATCTTTTACGAAGTCACCAATATCTTTAGGATATCCTTCATACGTAGTACCATCCTTACCATCAAGGTTAATCAGCGAAGTAACGTGTACCGTAATCGGCGTCGTTACCGTTTGTAACGAATTAGCATCATAGTAAGAAAGCATTACGTCATAGTCGCCATGTTGATTCCAGTTTATATACCCAATCCAAGTTAATCCCGGAAGGTCCTCATCCAAGTTAGGATGCGATCCGTCAGCATTGGTAATGCTCACAACCGCATCCTTAGGCTCAAGTGGATTCCCAACCGATGTTTCAACATCGTGTCCTTCAAGGTTAAGTTCACTTTCATGCTTGTCAAAGTACCATTGAACTTGAAGCGAATGTAGATTTGATTCAGGATCCTCACCAGTTAAATATTGCTTATAAAAATCACTATTTTTAATCCACGCATTAAGATCGTCGATACTACCTGCTGTTTTGGCGTAAGCTTTAAAAGCATTCTGGAAATCCAGTCTTTGCTGAGCGGTAGGTGCATTTTTTCCATCTAATAGGAGGTGTATCACCGTTCGACTCATGTTTAGTATATAGCCAGGGATCTCAGGGGGGGCCGCAATCGTAAGCGCGTCATCGTGATCCCGCCAATCTGTCTTCCCTGGAATCAAATCTTTGGTGCCGTCCGTCCCATTGTATATCTCACCATGCATAATCGGAGCTTCAGGATCGTTCGAATCCGAGGTGATTTTTTCTGTCGACTTAGACATTGAATCTACCATGCTCTGACTAATCGACAGCGACTGCTTTGCGGCCTCTAACGAGCGACTTTGCTTCGCTGAATCCGTAGCTGATTTAACGGCTGATAAACTTTGGGAACTTTGGTTGTTGCTTGCGTCCGTAGAAGCTTTACTTTGGGGATCCGTTTTTGACTGGGATCCTTGACTAGCACTTTTGGCTTGGTTAGCACTGGCTGTATCTTGTTTAGTTGTTGAAGCAGCTTGGGAGCCCTTAGTGCTCGTTTGGCTAGCTGGCTTCGCTTTTGTTGATGAAGTGGTTGATTGTTTAACAGTCTTTTCGCTAGCTTTTTGTTGGCTCGCTGCCTTGGCTGCTGCTTGACTTTGGCTAGCCTTTTGTTGACTCGCACTAGCGTCCTGAGCCGCCTTTAAGGATGCACTTAAACTAGCTGAGCCAGCCTTGCTAGCTGCTTGACTGGCACTGGTTTGTGCATTTTGTTTAGCAGCTGAAGTTGAATTGGTTACACTATTGTGCGTTGAGTTAGTACTTTGCGAGTTTGCAGCACTCGTCGAACCCGGAATCGTCGCACTGGTCTTGGTTGCGAGGAGGTTCTTCGATTTACTGAGATCAAGGTTCGCCCCCCTAGGGGTTTCATCCGCACTAGCGATCGTGGTGGATCCCGCACCAAAAAGGCCGGCTACAATCCCCATTCCGGCAAAGAACCACTGTTTACCGTTTTTGTACATTTTGTAATGCTTTTTCTCATTAACATTCCATATTTTTCTCTTAGACATTAACTTCCTCCATTATTAATTAGGCAATTTCCTTTTTCATCTCGTATGTAACTTAAATCAGGAAATCGTTTTCGCCTTTGTCACTACCATTGGTCACTTTCTGTTAGTTCTGACCACTACTTAACCTACTTAAAACTGTACTTGCCCATTATTGAATCACTTAGAAAAATAACCTTTACCGTTACCAAAACTCAACCAAATCCCGTCCTTACAATCCCGGGACCGGACGCGAAGGTTCCTCGACGGCAAAAATCGTTTAAAAATTTCGTCATTATTCGCAATTTCTCGGTAATTACCGTCTCGGACATCTAAAGCCACTCCTTTCCGTATTTATAAGTAGGCCATTTGCCTCACCTCAAAGTGTAAACGGAACTAGTCATCTTAGTTTCCCAATTTTTATCAAACAAGGTACGTTTTTTAAAAATCGATAGACTGAAATATCAACGGGATATAACATCGTGTAAAATCCTTCCACTTTTTTGACACCACTGCGGTTCCTGTCACTCGCTAATTCTATGTTGCCAACTAATCAGGGATTATTTTACAGATGCTTTTTGCACGAATCCTACCGATAGTGGTTCTTTATCCAACGATAATTAACAAAAAAACAGTAAATTAACCATCACCGTCCTTTAAAGTAAACCCTATTAAATTTTATACTTAGCTTTAAGGTACACCGTTAACGTTGCTTTTTATTCTCACTTTTTTCTTTATTTGGTTAAATGTCGACACAAATAAGGGTAAGACACACAAAAAGAGCTAGGAAGTCGATTTCTTAATCGAAATCGCTCCCTAGCTCTTTACCCCCATAAAACATTCCGTTCGTTATAACTTTTTCATTACTCGGTTACCGTAACTTGGACAGGCTCACTTAACACATCGTCCAGCGTGCTCTGGTAAACCTCAAGTACGTCGTTAGCTTCTAGCTCAACGTTGATTGGCACGAGGACTACCCAATTTCCAAATTGATCGACCGGCCCAGTTCCCAGCGGCCGGTTACTTCCGTCAGCTTCCTTTAGATAGATCTTAATTATCTTACCGGGTTCACCTTGCCCAGTGATACTTTGCGTACCTGCTTTAACCGCATTTACAGCGGGGCGCGGCACCTCTGCTTGTTTAGCTTCTACCGTAGTTTGAGTGCCTTTGACTTGAGCGCCTTCCCCTTGGTAGGCAAAAAGTACGTCCCCCGCGCGCAAATCCTGTTGACTAGCATCTACCAGCCATCTGCCGAGGAAGTCCACCGTTGTATTACCAATCAAGAGCGGCGGTTCACCAGCCGGAGTATCTTTAAGAACATTGATTTCCGCACCCGGCTCGCCAGTTCCGGTAATCACCGGATCTCCTTCTCGAACCACGTTAAAGGTCGGATCCGCCACTTCATCTTGGATAGCCGCGTTAAGCGAACTGCTATTTTGCGCTAAACTGGTTTGTCCCCCCATGGATCCAATTTTGGAAACTTGATGCGCCATTTCGGGACGCCACCCATGCTCGGGAGCCGCCCTTATTGACGCCTGTGCTTGACCGATGCTTAAACCCAGCAGCGCGATTCCCACGGTCAAAGCTCCAATCCCGGACTTTTTCACTTTTTTATTGTTCCATATTCCAGAGTGATCTTTAAAATTTAACCCCATTTGTAGCTCCTTATTAGCGATACATTATATGGTTTGTCCCTAATTCATCACTTCCTGCATAATCACCAATCAAATCCCAATTAATTGGACTTTCCGGATCAACTAGCGCCATTTTAAATAGGTAGTAATCAGTCGTGTCAGGAATCTCTTCCTCAAAGTCTGTGACTGCTTGTCCAAGATTGAAGTTAAGGAACGCCGTTGTGGTTTTACTTCCATATTCCAGACTCGCATCACCAACATTCAAAATTAAATTAGTACCATCATATGAAAAATCTTCATTCGTGTAGGTCCACATCATACCAAGCGGACCATTATTAATACTGCCATTTCCATTAAAATATTTTGTCCAACGGCCCGATTCATTAATTTTCTTAAACAAGCCGCGAAGTGGTTCCGGAACGCGAATTACTAAGTTGGCAAAGTCAAATTTGTTCGAGCCGCTTCCCGAATAATTAAATTGTAGCCCCCCACTATATGTACCGTCTCCATTTTTAAGTAATCCGTAATAAGCGCCGCCAGTAATGTTTAAATTACCTTTTTCTAAAGCATTAGTTAAGTTGGTTTTCTGCGTTGCGACGGTTTTTGTTTTATCAAGATTTTGGAAAATCGCGATCCCCCGACTTCGACCTTGTCGTGGTGCCTTAGTATACTCTGCGGCCTTGGTCGTAGTTTCGGTGCGGGGTGCGTTAATCGTCGCTGCCTTTGCTAAAGCATGGGATTGCACCACCCCCGCCCCAAACATTGCTAGCATTAATGCGGAAGCCAGAATCCAGCGCCTATTCCGCTTAACCATCGGATAATTATCAGCTTTACGATCCGTTCCGTTGCTAAAGTACTTTTTAAAACCCATATACATTGGGAACCCTCCTATTCAACAGTTTAAAATTATCGAAATCATTCGTTAGCCAAAATCTACCTCGTGCATTGTTTTCGATACTTGTTACCGCTTTCATAATAATCTTTATGGGGTTACTTGTCAACTGATATGAGATAAATCAAATCAATATAGTTTTATTTTTCACAATTGGTTTGCCAGAGGTGTAAGTCCCTCGCCCAACCGATTCAACATAATTATTTGAATACAAAAAAGCTAGGAAACCGATTTCCTGTGGAAATCGTTTCCTAGCTTCCTTACTCCCCCATAAAAATTATTCGTTCGTTATAACTTTCTCATTGCTTAACCTACGACAACATCAGCTGGGTTACTTTCGTTACCATCAGGGCTAGTTTCGATCACTCGAACTGTATCGCCAGCCTTCAAAACAGTGCCATCCGGTAATTCAATTGACCAAGCGCCATATTTGTCAACCGTAGTTGAGTTAATCTTCACCCAGTTTCCGTCGTCACCTAACAGGTAGACCGTGATTGTGTCACCTGCAGCGTTTCCTGTACCACTAATAACTTTGTCTCCCGCCTTGATTCCATCTACCCCAGGTGCTGGCATCACTTCTTTTGCAGGTTGGACTTTTTTAGTAGTTGGGTTACTAGTGACTTCGTCTTTGGTTTGAGTTGCTGAAACTTCGTCACCTTCGTTTAAGGTTATCCCACTGGTGTCAACTGACCAAGTTCCGTCGTCGCCTACCGTCACTGGCGGAAGGGGTTGTCCACCGACAGTTACGTTAACCGTGGCGCCTGGCTCACCAGTTCCAGTAATTGCCGAATCGCCTACCGTGACGTCGTTCATCCCGGGTGCATCCAAGGTTTCCTGAGCCTTTACGATTGTACTACCTTCCGGGCTCTGCTGATCACCTCTGACTTGGTAAGCACGGAGCTCATCACCAGCAAGCAAGCTTACTCGTCCAGTACTAAGCGTCCAGTTACCATCGCTGTCAACCGTGGTGTGACCGATTAAGATGTCATCAGCGCCATTCGTTCCTTTGACGTAAACGTAGACAGTATCGCCGGCTTCGCCTTGTCCCTTGATGGTGGTATCGCCTTCTTTTACGTCGTTAAACGTTGGGGCCGGAACTTCTTCTGGTCTAGGCAGGACCGTGGTCGTGCCGTTTGGACTTTGTTGGTCGCCATTAGTTTGGTAAGCGTACAATTGATCACCTTCGTAAAGGTTAACCCGACCGGTTGCTAAGGACCAAGTTCCGTCGTCGCTAACCGTAGTATGACCGATCAAAATGTCATCGCTGCCGTTTGTGCCCTTCACGTAGACATAGACTGTGTCACCGGCTTCACCCTTTCCAGTAATGGTGGTGTCGCCTTCCTTTACGTCGTTAAACGTTGGGGCTGGTAATTCTTCTGGCTTCGGCAGGACCGTGGTCGTGCCGTTTGTACTTTGTTGGTCGCCATTGGTTTGGTAAGCATAGAGTTGGTCGCCTTCGTAGAGGTTAACCCGACCCGTAGCTAATGACCAAGTTCCGTCGGCCTTAACTGTAGTATGTCCAATTAAGACGTCGTCAGCACCGTTCGTGCCCTTCACGTAGACATAGACTGTGTCACCGGCTTCACCCTTTCCAGTAATGGTGGTGTCGCCTTCCTTTACGTCGTTAAACGTTGGAGCTGGCAATTCTTCTGGCTTAGGTAAAACCGTGGTTGTGCCGTTTGTACTTTGTTGGTCGCCATTGGTTTGGTAAGCATAGAGTTGGTCGCCTTCGTAGAGGTTAACCCGTCCCGTAGCTAAGGACCAAGTTCCATCAGCCTTAACTGTAGTATGACCGATTAAGACGTCGTCAGCACCGTTCGTTCCTTTGACGTAGACATAGACTACGTCACCGGCTTCACCCTTTCCAGTGATGGTGGTGTCGCCTTCCTTTACGTCGTTAAACGTTGGAGCTGGCAATTCTTCTGGCTTAGGAAGCACTACAGCGGTGCCGTTTGTACTCTTTTGGTCGCCATTGGTTTGGTAAGCGTAGAGTTGGTCGCCTGCATAGAGGCTAACTCGGCCCGTGTTTACCGACCAAGTCCCATCGGCCTTAACTGTTGCATGACCAACCAAGACGTCGTCAGCACCGTTCGTGCCCTTCACGTAGACGTAAACGATGTCGCCCGCTTCACCCCGACCAGTGATGGTGGTTGCGCCTTCTCTTACTTCATCGAAGGTTGGGGCTGGCAATTCTTCTGGCTTAGGAAGCACTGTAGTTGTTCCATCTGAACTTTGTTGGTCACCATTGGTTTGGTAAGCATAGAGTTGGTCGCCCTCGAAGAGGTTAACCCGGCCCGTAGCTAATGACCAAGTTCCATCGGCCTTAACTGTCGCATGACCAACCAAGATGTCATCGTTGCCGTTTGTGCCCTTCACGTAGACATAAACTGTGTCGCCCGCTTCGCCTCGACCAGTGATGGTAGAAGCGCCTTCTCTTACTTCATCAAAGGTTGGTGCTGGAATCTCTTCTTGCTTAGGAAGCACCGTAGTCGTACCATTTGAACTTTGCTGGTCGCCATTGGTTTGGTAAGCGTAGAGTTGGTCACCTTCATAGACGTTAACTCGTCCAGTGGCTACCGACCAAGTTCCGTCGGCTCTAACTGTTGCGTGGCCAACCAAGATGTCATCGCCGCCGTTCGTGCCCTTCACGTAGACATACACTGTGTCGCCCGCTTCGCCTCGGCCTGTGATGGTGCTGGCACCTTCCCGTACGTTATCAAACGTTGGTGCCGGGATTTCTTCTGGCTTAGGAAGTACTGTTTGATAAGCCTTGTCACTGTCCATTCCACCACGACTTTGGATTGCATAAACGATCGTACCTTCCGTTAAGTTATAGAGGCTTGCGTCAACTTCCCAAGTTCCATCAGCTTTAACAGTTACAGTTTGACCAATTTGAGCATCGCCATTCTGGAAGTATACTCTAATTTCGTCACCAGCCACACCAGTTCCGGTAATGACTTTGTCACCTTCTGTAATTGGGTTGATGGCTGGTTTAGCAACTTCTTCACGACCTTTTACAGTGCTGTAAACAGGTTCACTATCGACGTTATTACGAGTTTGAACGGCGTATACAACCGTACCCTCGGTCAAGTTATAGTGACTAGCATCTACCGACCAAGTTCCGTCAGCGCGAACGATTACGGTTTTACCTATTTGAACGTCGCCGTCTTCGAAGTATACTCTAATTTCGTCGCCAGCTTCACCCTTTCCGGTAATAACTTTATCACCCTCCGTAATGTCATTGATAACTGGTGCGTCAACCACTTCTTGGGCTTTTACAGCTACCGTAGCTTCATCACTAGTTACGTCATCGTAAGTTTGAGTAGCGGTGATCAAATCACCAGCATTTAATACTGAATGACTAGCATCGACTGTCCAAGTTCCGTCGGCTCCGACTATTGCCCGGCCAATTTCAGTATGGCTACCATTACCAAAGCGAACCACTACTTCTGCGCCTACTTTTCCGGTACCGGTGATTACTTTGTCGCCTTCGGTTACGTCGTGAATGACTGGTGCATCGACAACTACTTCAGGTAAAACAGTCGCATAAACTTTGTCACTCTTGCCATTACCCTTAGATTGGACAGCGTAAATTTGTTCACCTTCAACTAAGTTAAATTGACTTCCAATTCCCATTGACCAAGTGCCATCTGCTAATACAAGGGTTGTACCAATCAACTCATAATTTCCGTCTGCACCTGGAGCATAAACTTGAATACTGTCACCAGCTACCCCAGTACCAGTGATCGTCCGACTACCTGCGTGTGGTGCATTGATAGTTGGGTTGTCAATTACTTCTGGAGCCTCGGTAATTGTTACGATTGTTGCGGGACTTTCTTTGCCATTAACAGTTTGGATAACGCTAATTTGGCCACCGGCTTTTTGAGCTGGAATCTCAATACTGTAGTTACCGTTTCTATCCGCATAGTCGGTAATTGTACTACCATTTTCTAGAGTGATGGTAATTTCTGCATTTGGTCTTGCAGTACCAGTTACCGTTGTTTGGTTATCATAGACGGGTTGCTCAACGAACGGCGCTTCTAACACATCCGTATGTGGCATTAAATGATTGGTGTGTAATGAAGCTCTTCCTGCGTAATCCCCAATTGCATGCCAATCAATAATATTGGACGGTTCAACCAACGCTGCCTCGAATAAATAATTATCGCTAGAATCCGGGATATCTAAGTCGAAATCAGTAACCGCTTGGCCAATATTAAAGTTAAAGTTAGCTAAGGTATCCTTTACTCCCAAGTCCGTGATTGCTGGATTCTTAAATACCAAATTTGTTCCATCAAATGAAATATCATCATTGGTGTAGTTACGCGTGATGTTAAAGACGTAGTCAATTGTGAACTTAATATTTCCAGTAAGATATTTAGTCCAATCCCCCGTTGCATTAATCCTATTAAAGAGATCAACTAGTTCTGCCGGAACTTTAATTCCAATGTTAGATTGTTCGCCTAATTGAGCTACCAAAGCTGAACCATGGTAAGTGAGCTCAAGGTTTCCGCTGTAAGTACCATCGCCATTGTCAATTAAGCCGCCTACTGCAGAACCGCTAATGTCTAAATTTCCATCTTCTAAAGCGGAACCGCCGGCACGTACATTACGATCTTTAGCCGTCTTATCCTTATCAACTTTTTGGTTCTTATCGACATCTTTAGCGTCAGTTTTTGCATCAACATCGGCCTTTGCCTTAGCTGCAGCATCATTATTGATGTCGTTTTGGTCATTTGTATCTAACCCTGAAGCTCCAATTTCGTCTGTGGACACGCCTTCTTTTTTAACTGAAGCGTCAGAGTTAGAAGCAGAAGAGTTGTCCGCTGGTTTAGCTGCTGAAGAGTTATTTGTTTGTGCTTTAGTATCTGCTGCTGGCTTAGCTGCTGAAGATGATGCTGCGCTATCTGCCTTTGCAGTTTTTTGTTCATTTTTGCTTGCTGAAGCATCGTTCTTTTGTTCAGCTTTCGCTGCGCTGTTTGATGCGTCGGCTTTCTTTTGTTCAGCTTTAGTTGCTGAATCAGTTTTTGCTGCAGCGCTTGTTGCGGACTTGTCTGCTGCTGAATTTGCCGCCTTGGTTGGGGCTGCACTGCTTGCTGCTGAACTTGGTGCTGCACTTTGTTCTTTCTTGACAGCGCTACCATTTTGCGTTGTAGACTGCGCTTCTTTGGCTGGTGTCACTGCTTTTGGAGCTGCACTACTTGCTGATGTAGCTTCCTTAGCCGGTGTCACCACAGCACTTTGCGCTTCCTTCGCTTCGGCAACCTTGTGTACCATTTCAGTTTGCGATTCGTTAACTGTATCCGCATGAGCAGCGGTGTCGGTCTGCATCATTCCCGCTCCCAGCATTGACAACATCAATGCGGAAGCGAAAACCCAGTGCTTATTTACCTTGTACATCTTGTAGTTCCCAATTTTACTATCTACCACGTCACGGTGGTTCTTTGGATTCTTATTCATCTTTGAATCCCCCCATTTTTCATTAATTTTAACTTATGGAGACATTACATTATCATTATAACTAGTTAATGCTATGTATTAGTTACCCCATCAGTTAATGTCTACATAATATTCTACATGGGGTTCATTGTCAAACGGTAAGATTGAATTTTTTATAAAAAAGTACCTTATTTCACAAAAGAATCACGTATAAAAGTCTTCATACCAAGGGTTCACGGTGACAAAAATTTTCAAAAAAATATTTTAGTCTGTTTTAGGTAAAACGTTTTAACAGTTCACCCTCACACTCTATTAATGAGGCACATCAAATTAAAACAACCTACCCCTTTTGGTAATTTGTAACGAAAGCGTAAACAAAAACGGAACCGTTATTTTAACCAGTTCCGTTTTCTTTTTAGTGTAGAATAAATATTCACCATTTTTAAATGTTTACGTAAATCGAAATAAACATCAACGTGGTTCCCGCCATTACGAAGAAGTGCCAAATCAAATGCAACCCGGGAATTTTAGGAAAGCTATAGATGATTGCCCCGACGGTGAAGGTCACCCCGCCGGCAACCAGTAGCCAAAAACCTAGCGGCGACAAGTTAGCGTAAAGGGTCTTCCCGGCCAGCAAACACAACCACCCCATCACCACGTAGATGGTCGTTTCTACTTTTTGGAAACGACCCTTACTTAAAATATGGGTGATAATTCCGGCAATTGCCATCGTCCAGATTGCGCTTAACATAATGATCCCGCTACGCCGGTCTAAAAAGATTATGCAATAAGGTGTATAAGTACCCGCAATCAGCAAGAAGATATTACTGTGGTCAATAATTTGAAAAATTCGCTTGGCCTTCGTGAACGCGAGGCAGTGGAACAGCGTCGATGCTAGGTACAACGCTAGAAGCGTTGCGCCATAAATGACGAGGCTGACGGTGTCCCGCGTCGGCAACCCGTTCGAAATCGATTTCATAATTAACAAAGCGACCAGCCCGAGGCTCGCAACGAACGCGACCCCGTGGGTAATCGCATTCCAAATTTCATAAATTACTTGGCTTCTTTGAACTTTTTGCATTTTTAGTCCCCCATTTACCTACCTTGGATGACTTCATTATACATAGAATTGCATTCTACGTAAAGCGTAGTGATTATCTATTTGAGGTTGGTTTATGTTATGATATGTTTGGAGGTTTGTGCAATGAATACAGAAAAATACCAGCAGTGGTTGGCTGATTTTAAGCAACTTCGCTTACCGGATTACCAGCAATTTCCCGACCTAGCACTCTACATGGACCAGGTCATCCAAGAAACCAACCGCTACCTAACGCCCATTTTACATGCCGAAGTCACCAAAACCATGATCAACAGCTACGTTAAGATGGGCTTAGTACCCCACCCGCTCAAGAAAAAATATACCGCGGAGCACCTTGCGTTGATTATGATGATCAGCGTTTTGAAAACCAGCTTTAGTTTGGACACCATCAAATCGCTACTGGCAACCGACGAGGTCGAAGCCCACTTCAACGAATTCGTGCGTATTTTCAATCACGAAATCGAACACCTCGACGAAGCCGTCCAATCTTTCTCACCTTTAGAGATGGCAATCCGCGCGGTACTTTATAAATTAATTTTGGAGCGCAAGCTGAGCTGAATGCCGGTTTGTGCTTTTTTTGGTACATGGGAGTGAGTGGTTCTACTGCTGCCATAGTCGAAACGCGCTCTGGAACCCAGCTCCCTCCGGTTAAGCCAATTAAAGGACCAATCGCCTAATCCGCGATTAGTCCTTTAATTCTAGAAGCTCTACTACTGCATAGCCGAAACGCGCGAAAAAGCCTAGCTCCCTCCGGTTAACCAAATTGGGGGATCAATCGTCCAAAACACGATTAATCCCCCAATTCCGTTAGTCCTCAAGAGTTACCCGGACTTTGTCGCGCTCTTTTATTTTCCACTCGTCACCTTTATTCCAACAATCCCGATCACTAGCAATGCTACAAACAGCCACGTAATTGCTGGGAGGCGGTCCCTAAAGAACATTACCCCTACTAGAATTGAGCCGACCGCCCCAATTCCCGTCCAAATCGGGTACGCCAAACTTAATGGCAAGTGTTTTACCGCCAAGCCCAAAAAGGCAAAACTGAGGACCATCCCGACCACCGTCACTATGCTCGCCCCGAGTTGGCTGAACCCCTGGCTCATTTTCAGCGCCGTGGCCCACACCACTTCCAAAATTCCGGCAACTACCAAATATATCCACGTCATTAAAATCTCCTCCTAAACAAAAAAGGCATCTGTAAAGCTCTTCTCAGACCTAATGAGCTTTACAAATGCCAACCACCCGGTGGTGATTTCTTATTTTTTAATTTAAGGACATCATAACAACTTTCAAAACCATTGGCAACTTTGCCAGTTACCGCAGTTTCGCCAAAATTACTTCACTCAACAATTGACCAGCGCCCTTTTGCCCCGCCAACTCATCGTAGTGCTTTTGGAAACGTTCGTCGGCTTGGTACATTTGCGCTAAGTTTTGGTGGTAAGCTGTTGAATACTGCTTACCAACCATGATTTTCAGCCACTCCTGATGGGCGGTAAAGATCGCTGCCTTGGTAGCGTCGCTATTTTGCGTCAACGCCTCCCGCAACAAGGTGCCCAACTCTTTTTCAAGTTCGTCCACCCTTTGTAATTGGGCTTCCGAAAGCGCCAAGTAGTGTTGGTTGGCGACTTCCACCGTCTCTTCGCCATATTTTTGCCGAATCTCTTGGCCAAATTGACTCTCGTTTTCTGCCAGTCTTTGAGCCTTTAAACTATTAAACTTTTCACTGTCACTCATCTTGCCCACTCCCCTTAACATTTTGATGGAGGAGGCGATTGCCACGTCTAAATCTTGGAGCCGGCGCTGCTTTTCCGCAATCCGGACGCGTTGGGCTTCCAAAGCCGCAATTTGTGTCACCAACGGTTGCGCCATGATTTCCCGAATGGTTGCCAATGAAACGCCCAATGTTTTAAAGAACAGAATCCGTTGTAAATCATCGACCTGGGCTTTTGCGTACCACCGGGTGCCCGACTCCGTACGCCGCGCCGGAACTAGCAGCCCAATCTGGTCGTAATACCGCAACGTTCGCGAACTAATCCCCGCCAGCTTCGCCAAATCTTGGATGGAGTACATCCCCTCACCTCCTCAAAATCATTATATGGGTTGCCGTAGCGTCAACTTCAAGTCCTTTTGGTAAATTATTTGGTTACGTCAAAATGATAGTTTTCCGGGTAGAACTGAATTCGATAGGCACGGTATGCGTAAGTCTTGTCCGCCGGATTGTTGCTCAAGGTCGCGTTGAAGACCTGGTTCCCATCGGCATCAACTTCGATCACGTTCGATTCTTTTCCGTCGTTTTTGTAGCCAAAATTAATCAAGGTATTTCCGTTAGCTAATCGCTGCGCATAACCAATGATCGGCGTAAAGTTGGCCTGCCCCAGTGATTTTCCGTACGACCATTGCTGGGTGACGGTCTTCTTTTGCTGGTCAATTTGGTAAGCCGTCGCTGCGGAATACTTTCCGGACGTCTTCTGGTCGCCATTTTTTACGGCAATGTTATTGTCGTACAGCATGATGGTTTCTTGATTCCCCTTTTGACTCAAGAGGTAGACACCGTGCTGCCCGCCGGTAACCTTGGTATTGCCGGTCGGACTCAGAACCTTGTCACGATATTTTGCCGGCCAGCTATTCTTGTCCTTTCCTGAAAAAATCCACTCAATTTTACCAGTTGCGTAGTCCAATTGCATGACTAAATCTTGGTTTCGCGCCGAAACCAGCAGTTTACCCGTCTTGGAATTATAGTCCAGCGCGTTGATGTGCAGCCAGTCGGTCCCAATGTTGCCGTCGCTAGCCTTTTGCTTGCTATCTTGGTACATTGAAGCCGGCAAGATTTGCTTAAAGTCGAGCACCCGCACAATTTTACCAGTCTTCCGGTTCAGTTCCACGACCGTATCTTCGGTGTATTTGCTTCCATCCGAAACCGTCAGCAACAAATTCCCGTTTGGCAATTCAGCGATGTCGTGGTGAATTACGGTTACCTCGTGACTAAGGTTGCCGCCGAGGGTGCCGTCAAAGGAATATTGCCGGTAAATTCGGCCTAAATAGTCGGTTTCCGTGAGGAGGTTATATTTTCCATTTTCGGAACTCTTATTTAAGACCATGATATGGCCGTTCTTGAGCTGTTCGAACATGTGCTGATTCCAGTTGGTGGAATACCAGCGAATCTGGCCGTCGGCGTCCATTGCGTAAACTTGCTTAGCGGTCCGGTCGACTAAGGTTAGCTCGTTATCACCAATTTGCATCTTCGACTTATCGTTCTTCGTCACCTTGACGTCATTTTGGTCGAGGTATTTCGGTAACTTGCCGGTCTTGATTTTAATTGTTTTAGTTTCTTTCTTACCAGATTGATACTTCACGGTGATTTTTATGGTATTTTCGTAGTCCGCGTACAAGCCGACAATTGGTAACTGGTGCTTAGTTTGGTACCCCTTCACCGAATTAGTGATCGAGGTCTTATCCGATTTTCCTTCAATCGTGTAACTAACCTGTGCTTTTTTCGGCGTTTTAAAGTATACCAACGCCGTTAGTGGTGAAGTCTTATAGGGATTCACCTTTATGTATGGATTTTTTAAATCGTAGTCGCCATCTTTAACAATTTTAGCGTACTTTTTGGTTAAGGCGGTGGTGCTATTTTCGGTAACTAACTTCGTTCCCAGATTCTGAATAATTTGCTCTTCGGATAGTAGGTCGGTTTTAGAGTGCGCGGTGTATTCCCACCCCGCGACCGCTACCAACGCAACCATTAAAGCTGCGGCAAAAATGAGCCATCCCCGAACTTTTTTCATTACATCCCATCTCCTTTAATATCGATATCAACATTGCTGTAGTTTATCGGGGAAATGTGTTTTGAAAATGAAAAAGGTAGGAGCTTTTTTGAATATTTTTATGAATTCCGTTAACGGAAAGCGGTTTATCGTTCATATAATTTTCGTAAAGTATTGAAAGCCAACTTTGCTTTTCAGTTTGAGGAGGCTTGTTTTTCATTTAACCATCAAAAATACGGCCTCCATCTTTTTTGTAAGACGTGGCCGTATTTTTATTGCTTCTTATAATTCTTTAGCTCGAAACTACTTTATTATTAAGACAGCGTTGCTAGGATATTAGGTTGTCTTCTTTACCTAGTCAACACGGTTATGGTAGTTTCCTCGCTCTTATCACCATTAGCATTAATCTGAACTGCCTTAATTTGTTCACCTTCGTATAATTCATATTCTGCTGGGATGGTTACGCTGAATCTATTGTTACCGTCGACTATATCGCTACCAAAATAATCTCCGTGTCCATTGGTGATCTCCACTGTGCAACCCACTTCGCCAATTCCTTCAATGGTTCGATCTCCAACGTAAGGTTGGTTAACATATGGTTTAGGGACCGTATCCTCTTTTGTTTTAACCTTGATTTTTACTGGTGAACTTTCATTACCTTGTAAATCTTGCTGTACAGCAGTAATCGTTTCTCCTTGATATAGATTGTAGCCAAACCAAATGTCAGCTCTAAAGGTTCCATAGGCGTCCACCTTTCCCGAGCCAATCTTATTTTTTAAATCATCATAAATATTAACCGTGTACCCCGGAACACCCCTTCCGGTTACCGTCCGATCTCCTTCGTAAGGCTGTTCAAGGATTGGAGCAGGCACCCTTTCGGCAATTTTCATATTTACTGGGCTGCTTTCGTTTCCATTTGCGTCTACTTGCACAACTGAGATGGTCTCACCAACAAATAATTCATATTCCGCTTTAATCTCTACGCTATAATTACCATCTTGATCAACGATACTACTCCCAATTTCATTCTTTAAATCATCACGAACAATAATGGTATTGCCTGGAGTTCCCGTCCCGGTGATGGTCCGATCTCCCGCATACGGTTGGTACACCACGGGCGCAGCTACGTCCGTATCTGCTTCGGCATTTTTCGCACTTTCTTTATTTGCCGCCTTGTTGGTGCTTACTGCAGCAAGTGCAGTCGCTGACGTAACTTTCGAACTCTGTGAAATGGCGGTAGTCGTGGAATTATTTCCGACTGTGGCTGCACTCGCATTTTCCATATTAACCACCGTACCCGCTCCCAGCATTGATAATGCAACTGCCGAAGCCAATAACCACCGTTGCCGGACTTTACGATCCTTAAGTAGTTCTGCATTTACCTGTAAATTACTTCTATTACCTCTTTTCATAATAGCTCCCCCTAAAATAAGTATATAAAAACATTAATTTTGTATCTTGTTCACAATATAACCAATTAGTACTCAATATGCAAGCGATTACACTCGAGAAGGTCTAATTTAAAAATTTATGTTAATTAAGCCCTTTGGAAGGCAAAAAAAATAGAAACTTTCAGCATTTTAGCTAAAAGCTTCTATTATATAGGTGTCTATTTTAACTTACGTTTTTCGTTATCCTCGCTCGGCATTACGAAACTTTTTCGAAAACTACCTTACGTTTAACCTGACCCTGGCCCGCCTTAGCGATTTGGTAAGTAAAGCTCCGGGCGGTGAACTTCTTATTCGTTGCTAGAATATGGTTATATTGCCATTGGGAAACTTGGCCGTCCTTGGTTTCTTCCGCCAACGTTAAGGTACCGCCTTCCGCCTTATAGCTCCAAGTCGCGTTCTTAGATTGGGCTTTGTACTGGCGGTCAAAACTGCTTGCGCTTTGTTTAGCTTTAGCAGCATCGGCCTTGTTCGAACTAACCACCACGTGATCGCCGCTTTCCGCAAAAGTTAAGTACACTGACTTATCCTTTGATAAGCCCTGGTAAATATAAGTGTTTCCAGGAACCTTCTTAGCTACGGCGTGGCTCATGTTCCAGTAGACTCCTCCACCGATAATTACCAGCACGGCAATGATCACGCCCACAATGGTCCACTTTTTCTTCTTCATTTAATCCACAATCCCTCTCGTTAATTATTCAACGTCATCGTCTTCAACGTCCGCATTGGTGTCGACTGTTTGGTCACTGTCTTCGTCGGCGCTTTCGTTATCTTGCGAATCGCTATCTTCATCGCTATCGGTATCTTCGTCGGCATTGCTATCTTCATCTTCGGAACTAGCAGTATCTTCATCATCGGTTGATTCACTGTCCGCATCGCTACTGTCTTCGTCGCTATCGGCAGTGTCATCGCTGTCCGAATCATCATCGGACGTCAAACTTAAGTTAAAGGTGAAGTCGTCATCGTCAGCCGTGATCGTCAATTCGATTTCGTCGGCGTCGGTAACGTCCTTATCCTTGTCGTCTTCCTTTAATTGTTTAACAATCTTGTCGGCCAACTTCTTAGCGTTCTTTTCGGTTAATTGATCGCTACCGGTGGAGACGCTTTGGTCATCGTCGTAAAGGGTGTCGGTATCGGTATCAGAATCCGTGTCGGTATCCGAAGCTACGTCTTCGTCAGCAGAATCCGTGTCGTCACTTTCATCGTCGGCATCCTTACCCATGAAATCAACGGTCAACTGGTCGTCATCCAAGTTCAATTTATCCTTAATTTCGTCTTGGATAGCATCCGAAAAGTCGGTTTCGTCCAATTGGTCCGCGTCTTCACTAGATTCTTTAGCAGCATTATCCGCAGAAGCGGATGCTGATTTGTCATCAGCGTCTGATTGTGGATCCTTTGGCGATTCGTATTCGTTCTTCACGCTGTTATCGCTATTATCAATGTGTTTGTTGGAAACTGGCGAAACGTCGATATTTACCGAGTGGTCGCTATTATCGGTAAAGTTATTGATGGTTACCTTGGTCTTGGCAACGTAGTTTCCATCACCCTCATAACTCCAGTCGCTAGGTACTTCGCCATCCCGGTTCAATACCAAAACGTCGCCCGCGTAAATCAGGTCGATGTTTTGGATCCGGTTGTCGTAAGCTAACTTAGCTACCGAAATTCCCGTGGCGTTGGAAATTCCTGAAAGAGTGTCCCCCCATTGGATCACGTATTGGTCGCCGTGTAAATTATTCACGTCGATATGTTGCGAACTGAGGTTGTTACTAATCTCTTGAGAAGTGTTGGCTACCCAATTAGTAATGTCGGCCCGTTCCGCGTTGGTTTGGCTAGTGTAAAAGCTATCGGCTAGCGCGGTGGCTGATTGCAGTGTCAGTGGGGCAAATAATAAGGCACTTGCTAAAGCAGCACCCGCAACTCTTTTCTTATTCATTGAAAATCCTCCATTTGCGTTACAGTGTTTAAGCTACATTTTAATACTACCTCTTCATAAATACGTTTTCAATGCATATATTAATAAAAACACAAAAAAACGAATGCAACGGCATCTGCGCCCTGCATTCGTTGAGTTAACTGTAAAATAAATTATTTTTTAGTTCTTAGTATGTTGTTTTTTACGCAACTACGATGGTTCCGTTAGCCACGAGATAAATAGCTACTACACTCAAAAGGAGGATTAATCCCATCACTGCTTTTTCTTGGCCACCCAGTTCGCGATGGTCTTCGCGAACGGCTTGGTAGTAAATGATGAAGCCCGGGATGAAACTAATTGAGACTAATAGCATTTGTTGCCATCCGGACAGGAACATGCAGGCAAGCATGAAGAGTGCGGAAAGCAAACCAATCGTGAATTGTCCCCATTCTTGGTGTTTGTGACTGTACTTCATTTGGTACAAACCTACGAAGAGGTACGAGAAGAGGATTGCAGCCGAAGCTAACGAGTAAGCAAAGTTGTAAGCTTCCGAAGTAAACAGCAAGGAGAACAAGAAGATCGTTTGTAAGATCGCGGTAATGTAAAGGGAAGCAGTTGGCGCGTTTTTCTCGTTCAACCGGCCCCAAAGCGAAGGCATTACCTTATCTTTAGCGATCAACATGGTGGTTTCTGCTGGCAACATGGTCCAAGACAACCACGAAATTACGGTCGAAATAATCAAACCAACGTTGATGATCATCGCTCCCCAATGACCGACGATTAATTCGAGGTCGTTTCCTAACGCCGGTTGGCTAGCTGAAGCTAGTTGGGCCCGGGTCAAGGTTCCGTAAGGGATGATTGAAATCATTACGTAAATTGCTAGCAACATGATAAATCCAATGATAGTTGCTTGTTGCGCTTGACTACGGGTTTTAGCCCGGTGGCCCATAACGGACGCACCTTCAACCCCGATAAATACCCAAATCAAGGTTGAAAGGGTTCCTTTAAGCTGGTCGAAAACTGAGCCAGTTACCGTACCCTTGGAGAAGTTGTTGGCCACGTTTCCCCAGAAGTCGGTGGTAAACATGTGTCCCTTAAAGAAGATAATCGTAATAATGATGAACAAGAACAACGGGATGACCTTGAAGAAGGTCCCGATGGTGTTCACGAACGACGCACTTTCCACTCCGCGGTTAACTAGGAGGGTCAGTGCCCAACAAAAGATAATTGCTAAAATGATCGACGGCATATTTTGTCCGCCTTTAAAGGTCGGAATGAACGTTCCGATCGCACTCATTAACATGGTCGCGAAGGCCACGTTTCCGAGCCAAGCTGATAACCAGTAGGCCCAGCCGGAGATGAATTCTCCTAGCGGACCGAATCCAGCACCCGCGTAACTGAAGATCCCGGCTTCGAGGTCCGGACGCTTTTCAGATAAATTATTTAACGACAATACCAGTAGCAAAAAGCCGATACCGACAAAAACCCACGATAGTAAGGCGGGTCCGGGAGCCGCCGCTGCCGCAACCGTATTGGTAATCCCGAAGATCCCGGTCCCAATACATGAACTAACGATCAGCGCGGTCAGGCCCAGGCGGCCAATTCCGTTTTTATTCTCCATATTATTCACTCCATTCCTGGATTTAGTAATCAAAAAGGCAAAAGCAAACTGCTTTGCTATTCATACCACAGTTCACTTCTGCCATTTAGCGTCTAAATTTTACTTTACATCTTCACGAACAATTGGGCAGGACATGCACCGTGGGCCGCCACGACCGCGTGATAATTCACTTGAACGAACTTCATGAACTAAGATGCCATGTTTGCGTAGCAAATCATTTGATACATAATTCCGGTCGTAAGTTACAACCTCACCTGGAGCAATTGCCAATGTGTTAGAACCATCGTTCCATTGTTCACGAGGAGCAACGATTGGATCACCATTTCCAGTTGGAATTAAATCAATTTCAGACTTGTTCAAAGCTTTCTTCAAAACTTCTTTGATATCAGTATGATGTTCCATCGTAATGCCGCCGTTTTGATCTGGATGCAATACCCAGTTGTCAACATGGCCGTCACCATCAAGGATTGCTGGATGTACTGTAAATTGGTCATGGTTGATCATGGTGAATACGGTATCCAAGTGCATCATTGCGTGATTGTGTGGAATACCAATCGCAATCACGGTATCGTAATTGGAATCCTTAAAGAGTTGACGAGTAATGTCTTCAATGGCGTCCGCCGTCGTCCGTTGGGAAACTCCAATTGCTAATACGTGATCACTAAGTACCAATTCGTCCCCACCTTCAATGTGAGTTTCATGGTTCCGATCACGCCATACTTCAACTTTGCCAGCGAAGCGTGGGTGGTACTTGATAATGTATTCAGTAATCAATGATTCACGTTTCCGAGCGGCAAAGGTCATCTTGTTAATGGAAATTCCTTCGCCAATCGATGCTTGTGGGTCACGAGTAAAGTAAGCATTTGGCATTGGATCCATCAAGAATGGCCAATCCGTATTTTCCGAAACCGATTGCAAATCTGGTTGCGCAATGTTGATGTCGGATGCCCGAACACCTTCAATAATGCGGTCCACCATGGTTTGGGGATCCATTGCTGACAAGTATTCCATCAATCCGTCGTGAGTTGCACCAGCTACATAGCCCGATTCTGCAATCATGCGTTCGAGAAATTCATGACGAACACCTTCATCAGCTAAAGCTTCGGCAGCCAATTTAGAGAAGTAAAGTACTTCAATTCCTTGGTCGCGCAAAGTCTTTGCAAAGAAATCATGTTCTTCTTGAGCAATTGGTAAATATGGAATGTCATCAAATAACAGCCGTTCCATATAGTCCGGCGTGATGTTTTCAATTTCACGTCCTGGACGATGCAACATAACCGTTTTGAGTTTACCAATTTCTGAGGTTACATGAATTGCTTGTGTCATGTTGATTCACTCCTTATCTGTAAAATCTGTATTTAACAAGTTAAACGCGCTTTTATTCGTGAATAACCGTTCCGAGTTTGCCTGCTAAAGCATCGTTCAATCCGCTTAGCGAAGTGATGATAGCTTTGCGTTCGGGATGACCCTTTACAAAGGACAAGCATGCTTGAATCTTTGGCAACATGCTTCCAGCGGCAAATTGATCGTCATCCATATATTGTTGAGCTTCAGCCACGCTCAACGATGTTAGGGCCTTTTCATCCGGTTGGTTGTAGTTTACGTAAACGTAGTCTACCGCCGTCAAGATGATTAATTGGTCAGCATCAATGTTGTCAGCTAAAAGCGCACTCGAGCGGTCCTTGTCAATTACGGCCGGAACCCCTTTTAAGCCTTCGTCAGTTTCGATAACGGGAACCCCGCCACCGCCACCAGCGATCACTAGGTCGCCGCTTTCGATCAACGTCTTGATGCTATTTAATTCAATAATTTTCTTTGGAAGTGGTGAAGCAACTACTTGACGATAGCCGCGCCCAGCATCTTCCACAAAAGTATAACCCTTTTCGCTAGCAATTTGGTCAGCTTGTTCCTTGCTGTAGAAATCGCCGACTGGCTTAGTTGGCTTTTCAAAAGCCGGGTCGTCTTTGTCTACGGCAATTTGGGTGATTGCAGTTACCACGTTTTTTTGCATCCCCCTATGGTGAATTTCATTTTGCAAACTTTGTTGTAAGTGGTAACCAATGTAACCCTGACTCATTGCCCCGCATTCGGGGAATGGGAATGCTGCGGTTTTGCCGTGTTCGGCTGCGTAGTTCATTCCTAGGTTAATCTGACCAACTTGTGGACCATTTCCGTGACTAATGACAACTTGGTTATCGCCATTCATCAGCCCAATTAATGATGAAGCGGTGTTCTTTACCAGCTTCAATTGCTCTTCAGGACTCTTCCCGAGCGCATTGCCACCGAGGGCAACTACCATTTTTGTCATTACGATAACCTCCTAGTCACCTAATGTAGCAACCATAATTGCTTTGATGGTGTGCATCCGGTTTTCAGCTTCTTGGAATACTACTGAGTGGTCGCTTTCAAAGACTTCGTCAGTAACTTCCATTTCAGAAAGACCGAATTTTTCTTGAATCTTCTTACCAACTTCAGTATCTGTATTGTGGAATGCAGGTAAGCAGTGTTCGAAGATTGCGTTTGGATTTTCAGTTGCGTCCATAACCGCTTTGTTAACTTGGTATGGCTTCAACAAGTCGATCCGTTTTTGCCACATTTCATCTGGTTCACCCATGGATACCCAAACGTCAGTATAAATTACGTCCATGCCTTTAACACCACTGTTAATGTCGTTTGTAACCACGATCTTAGCACCAGTCTTAGCAGCAATTTCGTTTGCTTGGTCGAGAACTTCCTTAGTAGGTTCAAGTTCTTTAGGAGTTACTACGTGATATTCCATACCCATAACCGCAGCACCAAGCATCAAAGCATTTGATACGTTATCTTGTCCGTCACCAACAAAGGCAAATTTAATGTCCTTGTATTCCTTCTTAAGTACTTCTTTAGCAGTTAAGAAGTCTGCAAGTACTTGAGTTGGGTGGTCTTCATCAGTCAAACCATTCCAAACTGGAACACCTGAGTATTCTGCTAACGTTTCTGCTGAACGTTGAGAGAAACCACGGTATTCGATTCCATCAAACATACCGCCTAATACGCGAGCAGTATCTTTAACTGATTCCTTGTAACCAATGTGTGATCCAGAAGGGCCGAGGTATGTTACGTGAGCTCCTTCATCCTTTGCTCCAACTTCGAAAGCACAACGTGTCCGAGTTGAACTCTTTTCAAAGATTAAAGCAATGTTCTTGCCAGCAAGCCGCTTACCTTCAGTACCTGCGTACTTTGCCTTTTTAAGATCTTCTGCTAAATTAAGCATGTATTCCATTTCGCGAGTATTGAAATCTGCAAGAGTTAAGAAACTCCGATTACGTAAATTAAATGCCATTGAAAACATCCTCCTTAAGGTGACTAAATATCTTTATTACACTTATAATGATAGTAAGCGGTTTCACGACACTTTAGGATTTAACATTAAATTCCATGAAATCGTTTTAATTCGCGTACTTACTTGACATGGGGCACATTTTCCGTGTATAAATTTCGGTTGCAAAGTGTATAATTTGGATAAAATGATCGTTTGGTTTGAAAAAAAATCCATTATTATATAGTCTTAATGTATAAACATTGTATAAAACGTTTAGTTTCGTATTGCTTCACGAAACATCACGATTTTTCAATACTAGGAGGCCATTTAGCCATGAACTTTTATTTATTTGAAAACGATTCCCGTCACACCACTGCCATTCGGGATCTTATCGAAGCTGATTTCAACAATAACCTCGTGGGAATCGGAGTTTCCCCTGCGCAAGCCTACGACGACTTGTTGCAATTGCGCGTCGATATCATGATTATTAGTAGTAACGACCCGGAAGTCGGGATTCAACTAATCAAACGGCTCGAACAAGTTCAAATCAAACCGCACTACATTATGATTAGCTCCGCCGAGGACGTCGCGACTAAGGAAGCCGCCTACCACGCTGGAATTGACTTCTTCTTAGAACATCCGGTCAGTCCCGTCGAGTTTAAACACGTGACTCGGTTAGTGGCCTCCTATTGCCAACAGATTAGTAAACTTTCCGAGATTTACAACATCACGTCACAGGTGGTAACGCCTTTTAACCGGCCCCAATCCGAGCACCGTTTGCAAATGGACCGGGTTAACGCAATCCTGCGCTTCTTAGGCATCGCCTCCGAAACCGGCAATAAAGAAATCTTGAAAATCATTCGGATTATGGTCGACCAAAACATTTCCTTTTCGAGCATCGACTTTCAGCGCGACCTGGGTCTTGACGAACACGAAAAGAAAATCGTTTACCAACGAATTCGCCGCGCGCTGCGGGTGGGGATTACCAACTTAGCCGGCATGTGCAACGAGTACTCCGAAAACGAAATTTTATTAGAATATGCTAACGCCCTTTTTGAATACCAAAACGTCTACATTGAAATTCAGAAGATGCGCCACGAAGACGTTCCTAACGGCCAAATCTCACTCCAACATTTCTTTGATGGCTTACTACAAGAAAGCCACGGAAAGCTTTCCATTTAAATGCCTATATAATAGTAGAAACTCTCTAAACATCGTTACGCGATGTTTTATTTTTGTGGAATATTAAACCCGCTTCAATATGTACCCCGCTCATTTAATTCGTTTAACTTACGCCCCGCTTTAGTAACTCGCAAAACTTCATCATTCATAAAAACGCACAAAATAAAAATGCTTCTCCAGAATGCAAAATTCTCGAAAAGCATTGCAATTTTATACTCGATTTAAAGCATGGGTTACCGATTAATTAGTAAACCTTTGTAAAAAGGTTAGGTACGCACCCACAATTTGTTTGAAGAACTTTTGGGTGGCTTCATCAATTTGGTCGCCGTCCATGTGTTGTGTAATGTTGCCAATGTAGGCTTCCGGTTGTTGCAATACCGGCATGTTAACGAAGGTCAACGATTGCCGTAAGTGGTGGTTTGCGCCAAATCCGCCAATTCCACCAGGTGACACGGTTACCACGAGGGCTGGTTTGCCATCCCAAACGTTTTGTCCCATGGGCCGGGATCCTACGTCAATCGCGTTCTTCAGCGCCGCGGGAACCGAACGGTTGTACTCGGGAGTAAAGAACATCACTCCATCAACACTTTGCACCGCCCGCCGTAAATTTTGCCAGGCCATCGGCGGATTGTCGGTATCCAAATCCTCGTTGTACAACGGTAAATCGCCAACTTCAATCCAAACTGGTTCTACTTCGTGCGGAAGTAACTTTTCAAAGGTTTGGGCTACTAATCGGTTAAAGGAGCCCTTTCGTAAACTACCAACCATAATACCAATTTTCAAAGTCATGATAATAATTCCTCCTTCTAACCAAAAAATGTAACAACTTAGTTCACGTATAGTATAAGCGTATTAGCTTCTAAAAGGTAAGCAATGTGCATTGTTTGCTAAAGCTTTTTTAGCAGCTGCTTAATTTACCACAAGCACCGTCTTCCTCCTGATCATTTCCGGGCTTTTCGTGCAGAAATTTAGCCTTAGCCTAGTCATGTTTCTACCAAAAAAGACTCCCCAAGAAACTAAGATTCTCGAGAAGTCTGCTTAAATTAACAGCTTATTTTTAAATTCGGTGCCGGTTCCCCTGCTCAATCGTTTCGTTCGCAATTAACCATCTAATTTTGTTAATCCTTGGAACTTCACGCGAGGCTTTTCATTTTAAAAGTAGTCCCACAGCATCGGTGATTCTTTGCGCAAAACGTTATCTAAACCTGCAATGGCCGCGTACGATCCGCGAATCGCGCCGACCCGGTTTAAATGTCCCAAAGAACGGTAGCCGAGAAACGCCTTGGTCAATTCTTGAATTGAAAGGCGAATGTCCGCCATGTTGGTTTCGTTGTCACTAATCTTTTCAAAACTCGTCCCGTTACTGTTAACCATCAGCCGCCAAATTCCGTTATTTTCTGGAATCATTTGGTCGGTGACCGCCAGCCGGATACTTTTAACCTTGCCTAAAAACGGATAATCTTGGACGAAGGTCGCCAAATTAATAATTCGGGCCATCATGTACGGTTTAATTTCCACCTTGAGCGTATCGGGTTCTTGCAAAATATCCGGACGACCGACCGGATCACCACTTACGTACTCAAAGTTGAAGTACATCGATTCGTGCTGGCAAATGAACCGCGCCAAGTATTGGTAGCTTTCCCAATTGGTGTACATGATTTCTTGAATGTAAAAGGTGGTGTTGATCCCTTCGTAAATCACGTATCCAGCCGCGGAATGAAGGTCGTCAAAATAGACGCCCACTTGCCAATGCGGATGCTTAAGGACGAGGTAGTCCCACCACCAGTCCGCCCGCACCAATCCGGCATTGTGGCTATCCGGGTTATTATTGTAGAGTTCTTTAATGTACGGAATCGCATCCTTGAGCGACAAGCGTTCCATCGAACCTGCTTGCGAATCCACCCGAATGCGTGGCAAATCGGTATTTTTCACCCGATAGATCGTCTGGTCAAACACTTCTTCGTAACCAAACCGACGGTAAAATTTATACGAGAATGGCGCCAAATAAGACAACGCAACCTTATTTGCGAGCATATCTTGAAAGGCCTGGCGCATTAACTTAGTAATCGCTCCGTGGCCGCCATATTCAGGATAACTCATGACATCGCCAATCCCGTTCATTTTATACTTCACGCCGTGAAAGTTGACTTGGAAGGGGATGCTTAACATTCCACTTCCCAATCGACCATCGTACTTAATCCCGTACTTCTCCGAATGCTGGTAACGATGGTCGAAAAACGCCCGTCGTTCCGCGCTATCCGGATTGGTAAATGCGTACAAGTATAGTTGATAGAAATCATTTAAATCTGTTTTCGTTAACCGTTCCAATTTATCCATTTTCAATCCCTCTACTTTAGCTTAAGCGTGTTTTTTCAGCGCAACGCCGAGTCCCAGAAAAATCAGCAAACTAATCGCCAACATGGCCCGGTCGGCGGTCCAACTACTTAAGGGCAGCTTTGTTAAAATGATCGCGCTCGCCATAATTAGGAACGCGCCCGCCGCCCCATATTTAATTAACATCTTAACCATTATTATCCCTCTTTAAGTTCTTGTTGCACCATTTGTTTTTCAGCAACTTTGAAGAATGGGTAGTAGAGTACGCCCGCAATCACTAGTTCAATTGCCGACCATACTCCAGCACGCCAATCCCAACCGGTGGCCATCAGCGGACCGATAATCGGCGGCATCGTCCACGGCACCATCATTACGGCCGGCCGAATTAGGTGCACAGCCATTAACAAATACGTCGTGATCGTCAACACTTGCGGAATCACGATAAACGGAATTAAGGTGATTGGATTCATTACCACCGGAAAACCAAAGATTACCGGCTCATTAATTTCAAATAAGGCACTTGGGAAGGCTACCTTCCCTAACTCCCGGTAGGCCTTACTCTTGGAGGACAGCATCCAGAAAACTAACATGATCGTTGCTCCGGTTCCTCCAACGTTAACGAACAGACTCGAAAATCCGAGAGAGGTTATGTATGGAATAGTTTGGTGGTGCGCGTACGCAACCCCGTTAGCAGCCAAAAATTGTAAGAAAATCGGGTCCGAAATTCCTTGAAGCGTCATGTCCCCGTGAATTCCGGCAACCCATAAAATGCTAACCAAAAGGGTATAGAACATGATTCCCGGCAAACTGTTCATCGCAAACAGCAACGGGTGGAAAATACTTTGAATAAAGTGATTAATATCAAAATGAAGCGGGACCCGCAATCCCCAGAAAAATAGCAAAATCAAAAATGCGGGAGTTAAGGAAGCAAACGACTGACTAACCGCCGCGGGAACACCCTTAGGCAACTTGATAATCCAATCCTTCTTCACGAATAAACGTAAAATTGAAACTGAAATAAATGAACATACAATTGCAGTAAACAAACCAGAAGAAGCAAAATTATCAGTATCCAGCGTCAGTTTGCTATTAAACGAAGTGACGATGAACGCCATGGTCGACAAACCCGCGCCGTTAATTGCATCTAAATCGAGCGCCTTTGCCAACTCGTAACCAATTCCAATCGTGGCTAACAGGGAAATAATCCCAAACGAGCCGTTAACCGCGACCCCCATCGCCCCCATGTATGGCTTCATAAAGTTCGTCCATGCGGGAATCGGGATGTTCGCGATAATCAAGAAAATCGATCCGCTAATTACGGCCGGTAAAGTCAATACCAGACCGTTCCGGATTGAAACTAAGTATTTATTATTTCCCGCCTTTGCTAGCGGGGGCATCAAACTGGACTGCACCCAGTTCATAAAATTATTCATCTACAGTTCCTCCTAACTACGGTAACCTACCCAAAAATTCAACTCAACCAACAGACTAAGTATAGAAATGTTTTTGATAAATGTAAACCCTTACAAAGAAATAATTAGATATTTTTGCTTAGTTTTCCCGTAAACGTACGCTAAAAAGTTATTTTTCAGACTGGTATATACCTATTATGATAGGTTGGAACCTGCTGGTGGGGTTATCGTGGTAAATAAAAAGACCGGCTTAGCTACATTTCAAAGTCCATCAAATTGCACTCCTGAAATGTGCCATTGCCGATCTAAGTTGCCTAGCGATAAATTGCTTTGAGATTGTACCGCACGTATTTTTTAAAAAAGTTGGCCAAGTAAAATGTCGTGTTCTTTGCCATCGGCCACATTGAAATGCCGATTCCGCAAAAAATTAACGATAACGGCACTTCATACCACGTCAAACTTTCGGGCCACGGAAGGTGGTACGCCATTACCGCTAGCCATTCCACAAATAGTAACAGCGGTGCCCCAATAAAGGCTACCATAGTAACCCATAACCCTACTAAAGTGCCGATGACCGCGACGACCGCTCCCGCCGTGAACAAAACGTTAAACCACAAGATACCGAATAATGCCATCCAATTAACCTGCTTCATTGGATCTCCTTCTTCCTGAACTGGATTAAGAAGGGATGTATTGGTCAATTCGTCAATCGACACGCCATAAAGTTCCGCTAAGTCCTTTAACGCATAGATGTTAGGAATCGTCTTCCCCTGCTCCCAACGCGAAATGGTTTGCCGCGTCACGTACAGCTGACTTGCCACCTCCGCTTGGGTTAAGTGACGATCTTGTCGTACCTTTTGTAATGCCGGTCCGATTGACATTTGATCAACTCCTTCTGGCTTCATTCTGCCATATTCCGCAGTTTTGCCAAGCAACAACCCTGTTGCACGCCCCGATACCGCGGTTTATTTAACTTCAATTCATTTTACGTTAAACTTCATTGAAGTTAAAGTGAAGTTCAGCGAAAAAAAGGGCCAGGAAAAAACTAAAAAATACTTTTCAAAGGTGAAAAAGTTGTTTTGGTGTTTTGACTTCAATAGAGCCAAAACGTGGGACAAAAGTCAGTTTGTTCCGTTTAACCAAAAATTGACCATCATGCCAAATTCAGGCATCATGGTCAAATTTCAGTTAATGCTCGCAAACTACCCAACTTTTGTCCCACTCTCCTTTTGGGAATTAACGAGTTTTTCTTCGTACCAACAAATCTATTAGAGGGTTTCCGCGCTCAAAACTCCGTCGTTAATCTTAAACATTTGATCCGCGTAGTCCTTTAAGCGCATGTCGTGGGTAACGATCACGACCGCCTTATTATGTTCGTGCGCTAGTCGAGCAAATATCTTACCGACTTCCTTTACCCGCGAACTATCTAAAGCTGCCGTTGGTTCGTCCGCTAGGATAATCGACGGGTCCGGATACAAGGCCCGGGCAATTGCCACCCGTTGTTGTTGTCCGCCCGAGAGTTCGGTAGGATATTTATCTACCAAATCTTCGACTCCCAGTTGGGTGAGCAAGTCGTTTAATTCTGTTTGTGATAAATTATGGTCCTTTTTGACCTTATCAACTAACTTGAACTGGTCCTTAACGGTCAGGAAGGGTAACAAATGGTAGTTTTGCAACACAAACCCAATTTCATTGAGCCGTAATTTTTCCAACGCCTTCCGGGAACTATCCTGGTAGTCATGACCGTTGACCTTGACCTTACCGCTCGTCGGGGTCCGCAAACCGCCGGCAATCGTCAAGAAAGTACTCTTTCCGGAACCACTTGGCCCAATAATTAAGCTTAGGGTTCCCGCTTCCGCCTTGAAATCAATGTCGTGAAGCACGTGCACTTCGGCAATCCCCTTCCCGTAAATCTGGTTAATGCCGTTCATTTCAATTGCTGCCATGGTTTTATCCTCCAATCACACTTACCGGGTCTAGTTTGATGACGCTACGAATCGGAACTAACGCACCTAAGAGCGCCGTAATTACTAATCCAACGCCCACTGCGGATAACATTGGCACGTCAAAGGCCATTGGAACCGCTGGTGGTAATACCGCCGCCGTCGCAATCGTCAACAACGTACCGATAATAATTCCGCTAACTACCAGTACCAATGATTGCGCGATTGTGCTCCACGCAATTACCCGACTCGGAATTCCTTGGGCGCGAAGTACCGCATAGTTAGGCAACTTCTGGATCGTCAAAATGTACAAGAAGATTGCGATCACAATTAATGATATTGCCATCAAGAAGCCGATCATCAAAGCAAAGGTCATGTTTTGTGCGGAATATCCCGGCAGTTTTTGGATAAAGGCTTTTTTAGTGTAAGTCTTCAGGGGCTTTTTCACCTTTAAATCGTTTGTCTTTGAAACAATTGCGCTGGCCTTGGTTTGGGGCATTGCCCGTTTTAAATCCCGCCAGTCATCCAACGTTCCATAAATTACTGGCGCAATGTTTAACTTCGCGTTATGGGTGAACCCGACAATTTTAAAGGTTTGGTCCGCGTCGTTTAACTTCAATTTGTCGCCGATTTTATAACCGCTTTGCTCAAACTTATCGTCGACCACCACTTCATGGTCGTGTTTAATTTTGTGGCCACTGGTTAATTTCAATTGTTTGGCAATAAATTGGTCATTTTGAATCCCCACGAAGGAAGACGAATTTTTTTCGTGCTTGCCTTCCTTGGCCACTACCGAAATTTGGCCGATCAGGGCGTCATTTTTGGTCAGTTTTTGGTCCTTGACCTGCTGATCCGTAATTAAGGATTGGCTAAGGTTAACGTTTGCATCCTGATTCAAAACTACCGAATTAATCTTCCAAGAGTTGATGGCGTCGGTATTTTGGTGGGCTAACCCCAGGGCTAAACTAGTCAAAATAAAGATTAGGTAGCTAATCAAGACAATCATGCCGATAATTAGCGAATACCGCAACTTTTCGCGTTTAATCTCCTTCAAAGCTAAAAACATATCTATTCCTCCAGAATTTTTAGGATCTTAGTTAGTTGTGCTAAACGAGCTTCCGCAGTCTCCGGTTCCACAATCGCTCCGCGCAGCGTGTCGTGTACCAAGGTTTGTTGGGCCCATTGCCGTTCACCGCCGGGATGGACCGGGGCAATCCAATGGGCCACGTACGCTTCGTTGTGGCGAAAATGCATTTGTAATAACTCGTAGTATTTACTGGAATGCGCATTCTCCACAAAATCACGGACCGTGGTCACTAAAGCGGGGCCTCGGGCGGCCGGGACGTGCAAAGATTGGTGAATGTCGCGCATGGCTACTTGGTAAATGTAACGGTAAGCGTCAATTAAATCAGCAAAGTAATTGTAAAAAGCTCCCCGCGAAATGCCCGCGTCCTTAACAATCCGAGCGACCTGCGCCTCGGCAACTGGATAACGCGAAAATTCCGACAAAAGGGCTGTTTCAATCGCCGCTTTTTTAGTTGGCTTTAACTTCACCAGCGTCTCTGAGGGCAACCTTGCCACCTCCTTAATCAAAAATGACACCGTGTCAATATGGTTAGAATACCACATTCTGACACGGTGTCAATTTTAAAACCTCGTTTTAACTTCCAAAAGTTTAGTATTTACCTGCCGAACAAATTCCTGGTCGTGATCAATAAGCAGCATGGGCGGCCGCACTCGTAGAATTAACTGTTGGATTTGTTCCCTGGTAATTACGTCTAAGTAATTCAAGGGTTCGTCCCAAATATAGAGGTGGGCGGGTTCACAAAGCGCGCGGGCCAAAGCCACTTTCCGTTTTTGCCCCATGCTCATCTGTTCAATTCGTTGGGTGAACATTTCCCGTTCAAACCCTAACTTTCGCAGGGTGGCTAACAAGTCCTGCAGCTCTACGCCCTTTGCTTGCGCGAAGCTTGCTAAATCTCCGCTTAGTGCATCAAATGCCTGGGGAAGGTAGGAAACCTTCAGCCCATTTCGTAAATTAACGGATCCGGCCGTTCGAAGCTCCGAACTTCCTAAAATTGCCGCAATTAAGGTCGATTTTCCCACCCCGTTGGGTCCCTGGAGCACGATCCGTTCGCCAGCCTTGAGGGTGAAACTGATGGGTTGGTTTAACGGTCCCTTTCCTCGACTTACCACCAGTTGGTCAACCGTTAAAAGGCGCGCATTTACCGGAAGTCGGGGAGGATTGTAGTTCAATTGAAGTTCAGCTTCGATCTCGATATTCTTCAATAACCGTTGTTTATCCGCCACTTTTGCTTCCACGCGGGCTTGAATCGTGGTTGCCCTCTTCATGATTTTGGCAGCTTTATGCCCGACAAAACCCTTATCGGGCGCACCCGCCTTTTCCCGTTCGGTCGCCATTGACCAATTTTGTTTCTGGTGGGCGGCCTTGGATAATTGCTTAACTTCCTTCTGCAAGGTTTCCTTGGTTCGCCGCTCCCGCTCGTCTTCGCGTTGGCGTTCGGTTGCCCAAGTCGTGTAATTGCCATGCAAGCTCGTAATTTGAGCCCGGTCAATTGCGATGACGTGGTCGATTACCTGATTTAAAAAATCGCGGTCGTGGCTAACCACGATAAAACCCTGTTTTCGCTTTAAATAATCCGCCAACCGTTGCCGGCCTTCATCGTCCAAGTGGTTGGTCGGCTCATCGATTAGTTGGAAAGCCCCCGCATTCGCGAACATCGCCGCTAATTGCGCTTTGGTACGTTGCCCGGGGCTCAGTTCGTCATACGGTCGCGCAAGAAGCTTGTTGGGCAAGCCGATCCGCTCCATTTCCCGTTCGACTTCCCAAAAATTAGAATAATCCCGTTGCGTGATTTCCATCAACACCTTTTCCAAAGGCGCTTGAGGATTGGGGACCTTTGCTGGAAAATAATTGAACTGCAAATCGGTGTTTACCTGCCCTTGATAAGGCACCTGTCCCCGTAGAATTTTTAATAAGGTCGTTTTTCCCCGGCCGTTTCGGCCAATTAAGCCCAATTTCCATCGGGCGTCAATTTCTAAATTGACCTTCTCAAACAGCGGGGATACTTGTTGATCATAACTATAACTT
>SKEB01000491.1_pt1 | contig 33337 bp, 33 predicted proteins | sample 4826561 | NCBI WGS metagenome assembly SKEB01 (sample SAMN11008820, study PRJNA524170) | human gut metagenome | biome: Human fecal sample; material: Feces; isolation source: fecal sample from pouch patient p17 | host: Homo sapiens | place: Israel: Tel-Aviv | collected 2016-03-29
CGGTGAAAGAAAATGCGTTCGACTTGCATGTATTAGGCACGCCGCCAGCGTTCGTCCTGAGCCAGGATCAAACTCTCATAAAAAAGTATTGATAAGTCATAAATGACTTTAAGCTCAAAATTGATTTTGCTAGCTATTGCTTGCATGTATTTTTCTTTAGTTCGCAATAAACTAAAGACCCTACACATTGGTTGTTTGCATTTATTTGTTCAGTTTTCAAAGGTCTACTTTGTCGTTTAGCAACAACTCTTATATCATACTCAAATCTCAATAATTTGTCAAGAACTTTTTTGAAATATTTTTTAAGTTGTCACTCGTTCAATCAGCGACTTTTATATCATAACAAACGTTCAATTCATTGTCAAGCTTAATTTTTAAAAACTTTAAAACGTATTGAAAGTTTATTTTATTTAGCCGTTTGATTTCAGCGACTTTGTTAGAATATCACGATTCAAATAATGCGTCAAGGGATTTTTCTAAAAAAAGTTATAAAAACGTTTCCTAACAAAAAAATAAACCCAAATACCTTGATAAAACAAAAGGTATTCAGGCTTTTTTTACTAAAATTGTTTCAAGGTTTGATACAAAGCGGCTACTGGCAGACCGACAATTGCATAATAATCTCCTTCAATAGATTGAATAAACTTACTTGCTACTCCCTGAACGGCATAGGCACCGGCTTTGTCTTTATATTCATCATCTAATAGATATTGTGCGATTTCTTCCTCTGTCAATGGATAAAAAGTCACCGCTGCTTTGCTGATAAAGTTTACTACCTTATCTTTTGATTGAATGCTGACAGCTGTGTAGACTTCATGTGTTTGTCCGCTAAGCATTTCCAACATGGATTTGGCATCATTTTTATCTTGAGGTTTCCCTAAAATTTGATTTTGACAGACAACTGAAGTATCACTACCAATAACCACAGCTTCGGGATAGTATTTTAAAATAGTCGCTGCTTTTTGAATCGCCATCCGTTGTACATAATCAATTGGTTGTTCACTTGGATAAGGCGTTTCGTCAATGTCTGCGGGTACCGCTTGAAAGTTCTCTACCACTCTTGCTAGTAATTCTTTTCTTCTAGGTGATTGTGAAGCGAGTATATATTGCATTTTATTTCCTTTCTAATGTGGATCTTGAATACGTTTAAACATCTTTTCTAAATCTTTATTGGTAAAATGAATGAGTACTGGGCGCCCATGTGGACAATTATATGGATTTTCGCATTTTGCTAAATCAGAAAGTAAGGTTCTGGCTTGAATATCACTTAAATGATGATTGGCTTTAATCGAACGTTTACAGCTCATCATAATCGCCGTTGCTGCTCTAAAATCTTTCACCGTCACCGAACCGTTAATTAGTACCATATCAATCATTTCACGAATAATGGTTTCTTCTTGCCCTTTAGGATACCAAGTAGGATGGGCACGCACGATAAAACTATTTTGCCCAAAATCTTCCAATTGAATACCGACACTGACTAGCACATCTTTTTTCTCTTTTAATTTTAGATAATCACTATTTGGATAGTCCAAAACAATCGGAATGAGTAATTCTTGCAAATGTTCATCCACTTCACCAATTTTTTCCCGATAATATTCATATTTGATTCGCTCTTGAGCCGCATGTTGGTCGATAATGTATAAACCGCGGTCTGACTGGGCAAAAAGGTAAGTCCCATGCATTTGACCAAAATATTCTAAATATGGAAAGGCTTCTTGCTTACTTGGTGTTTCATTTTGTTTCAACAAAGCATAAACTTGTTTGACATCTAAATTCTCATGAAGACTCTCTGTTGGCTCAAATGGATCACTTTCTGGCAATTCGCGTACTAAGTTATCCACATTTTTAGTTTCGAATATTTGTTCGTCAAGTGTTTCTTCTTGACTAGATAATGTTGAATTTTCAATATTTTTAACAAGATTGTCAAAATCATCCGTTCTTTTTCCACATTCATCCACAAGATTATCCACAGAATTATCCACATTTTCACTCGTGGTTACCTTGTTTTCTCCAGAATCGAGAGTTGGCTCTAAGTAAAACTGATTCTTCTGACTATCAAACTGCAACTTTCCACCTTTTTTCTCCACAGCAGGTGATAAATCTAGGTTTAATTGCGTTAGCTTGACTTGTTCTTTAGGATTGACTTTTTGTTTAAAATCGAGATTCGCACCGACATTAGGAATCAAGACTTGTTCGCGCAACTTATCATTGATTGCTTTACTTACCAATGAAAAGAGCTCTTCTTCCTTAGAGAGGCGGACTTCTTGCTTGGTTGGATGAACATTCACATCTACTAATAATGGATCTGTTTGAATCTCGATAACCGCAATTGGAAAACGGCCAATCATCAACTTCGAGCCATAACCGTTCGTAATCGCCTTATTTAACCCATGATTTTTGATATAACGTCCATTAATTAAGGTGGTAATATAACTTCTACCTGCACGGGTTAACTCAGGTAAAGACACATAGCCACCAATCTTAAAATCTAGGTTTTCTGCTTGAATCGCTAACATCTTTTTGGCATTTTGCAGTCCATATATTCCGGCAATGGTCTGCTTCAAGTCACCACTGCCATTGGTTTTCGTGAGCTGATGACCGTCATGAACCAGAGAAAAGGCAATATCTGGATGACTTAAAGCTAGACGATTCACCACATCCGTAATATTGGCTAATTCTGTCTGCAAAGATTTCACATACTTCAAGCGAGCGGGTGTATTATAGAATAAGTCCGACACCTTGATATTCGTCCCTTTGCGCAAAGAACCTGGCTTTTCAACGACCACTTTGCCACCATCTAATTCAAGGTAACTCCCCTCAGTAGCATTTTCTTGCGCACTTTCGATAACCACTTTCGACACCGAAGCAATACTAGGTAATGCCTCGCCACGAAAACCTAACGTGCGAATACGAAACAAATCATCACGGCTGTGGATTTTACTTGTTGCATGACGCTTAAAGGCATTCACCATATCATCTGGCGCAATCCCCTCACCATCGTCAATAATCTGAATCGTTTTTAGGCCAGCCTCTTCAATAAAAATTTCAATCTTATGACTATGTGCATCAATCGCATTTTCCAATAGTTCCTTCACGACCGAAGCTGGACGTTCCACAACTTCCCCGGCCGCGATTTGGTTAGCTAACTGTTCAGAAAGTTCTTGAATTTTTCCCATGTTCTCACCTCAATTCTCAAAATATACTTCATTATTCCTTTTCCAATTCACGTTTTAATTCATTTATCGTAAAGAAAACATCCATAGGTTTTAAGTTGGCCAAATCCATCGACTTAATTGCCGCCAATACTTTTTCTTCAGCTGGCGTCATTTCACTAAATAAGGATAATTGCTCAACAGCTGGTGTACTTGGATTTTCCTTAACCGTAGCCGCCACATTGATTGCTTCTTCCTTACTTTGACTAACGACTTGTGCGACTTGTTTTTCTTCTTGATTTTCTAGTTTGGTCAAAATCTGATCTGCACGTTCAATTAAGCTTTCTGGCAAACCTGCTAACTTGCCAACATGAATACCATAACTTTTATCAGCCGGACCTTGCATCATCTTATGAAGGAATATGACTTCTCCATCTTTTTCCGTTGCGCCAACATGAATATTCACCAAACCAGGCAATTGGCTTTCTAAGGCAGTTAATTCATGATAGTGGGTTGAAAAGAGCGTCTTTGCTTGGACATGATTTTGCAAATATTCAATAATCGCTTGTGCCAAAGCCATCCCGTCAAAAGTAGCAGTTCCGCGGCCCAATTCATCAAATAAAACTAGACTATTCACACTTGCATGGCGCAGCGCTTGATTGGCTTCCATCATTTCGACCATAAACGTACTTTGACCGGCAATTAAATCATCACTAGCCCCAATACGCGTGAAAATACGATCAAAAATAGGTAAAGTTGCTTCCTTAGCTGGTACAAAACAACCCATCTGCGTCATGACCACACTCAAGGCAAGTTGACGCATATACGTACTCTTACCAGACATATTTGGCCCTGTAATGAGTAACATGGTCGTCTCTTTTGGCATTTCAATCGAGTTGGGAATATAGGTTTGAGCGCCTAACACTTTTTCAACAACTGGGTGCCGGCCATCAATAATTTTCAACTCGTGGTCTTGACTAAGGACCGGACGCACGTAGCCATAACGTTCACTAACAATTGCAAAGGCTAGCAAGCAGTCTAACGTAGCCACGGCTTTTGCTAAAGTTTGCAATTCGCTAATTTTACCTTTTACTTGCTCGCGAATCCCGATAAATAACTGATATTCTAGCTCGGTGGATTTTTCTTGCGCCCCTAAGATTAATTCTTCTAACTTTTTCAATTCAGGTGTAATAAAACGTTCTGCATTCGCCAAAGTTTGCTTACGATCAAAACGTGAAGTATCCAAATTACCAAGATTAGCTTTCGTGATTTCAATATAGTATCCAAAGACGCGATTATAGCCGATTTTTAGATTTTTGACACCGGTTAATTCACGTTCTTTGGCTTCTAATTCAGCTAACCATTGTTTGCCATTTTTCATCGCCAAACGGTATTCGTCTAGCTGTTCATTATAGCCCGTTTTGATGAGATTGCCTTCGTTTAATTGCAAAGGCGCCTCTTCATCAATCGCTTGCTCAATCAAGTCAACCAAATCATTCATCGGATTTAAATCTTGTAAAAGCACTTGCCACTGACCCTGATCAATTCCCATTAAAACCTGTCTAAGATAAGGGATTTGTGCCAACGATTGTTTTAATTGCAGTAAATCACGCGCATTAACACTTCCAAATGATACCTTTCCTGCCAAGCGTTCTAAATCATACACCTTCGTTAATCCTTGAATGATATCTTCACGTTCAAAAAAGGACGTAATCAAAGAAGCCACCATTTCCTGACGACTTAAGATTTGCTTTTCTTGAATTAATGGACGGTCTAACCACTGTTTTAAAAGACGTGCACCCATGGCGGTTTTCGTTTCATCTAACAACCATAGTAAAGTGCCTTGCTTTTTGCCCGTACGAATCGCTTGACTTAATTCCAAATTGAACTTCGAATAATAATCCATTTTCAAATAATGGTCGACTTGATAACTTTGCGCCTGTTGGATATGATTTAAGCTGCGTTTTTGTGTTTCTGACAAATAGGCTAATAAATGATTGGTTACCGTTTTTTCGATATCTGACTGTAGTTGATTCGTTAAAAAGCTTAGTTCTGCATTTTCATTTGCTTCTAATTGAAAAGAAATTACTAAAGAAAGGCGTTGTTTTAAAGTTTGCGTCAACTTTTCAGGAATTTCTGTCGTATAAACAATTTCTTTTGTCTGTAAAATCGAAGCTTCATTTAACACACTTTCTTCATCAGCAAGCACTGTAGTTTTTAATTCACCTGTAGACAAATCGACATAACTAAAACCAAATTGGCCCGCTTGATAACTTAAAGCCGTTAAAAAATTATTTTCTTTCGCAGCTAATGACTTGCCATCCATCACAGTACCTGGAGTAACTAATTGCACCACTTCTCTTTTCACCATGCCTTTAGTTAGCTTAGGATCTTCTACTTGTTCACAAATCGCCACTTTATAGCCTTGCTCTACCAAAGTATCAATATAGCCACTCGCTGCATGATAAGGAACGCCACACATTGGAATTGGATCTTCGGCATTTTTATTGCGACTGGTTAAGGTTAACTCTAAAATTTGAGCCGCTTTTTTAGCATCCTCATAAAACATTTCATAAAAATCACCTAAACGATAGAACAAAAACGCATCTGGATATTGCGCCTTGATTTGAAAATATTGTTCCATCATCGGGGTATGTTTTGTCTTTTGTGGCATCACTGTTTTCCTTCCTGTTCAAGTTGTTGATTCACTTGATATTGAATTTTATTCGTCAAATATTGTAATAAATCATCGGCCTCAATTAACTTTTCACGATAACTGACGACTAACGGATGATTTTTATAACGTTCATTTGCCTCGTCTAGACGTTTGAGCGCTTCTCGTTTGGCATTTTCTTTCCCATAGTGCTCAAACTGAACGACTTGCTTTTGTAAATTTTTTATTTCTTCTTCTAAATCTTTCAGGCCTTGATGTTGATTCACTTTTGCTTGAATTTGTTTAAAATGACGAATTGTTTCATTTTCTTGTAGCAATTGTTTAATCTGTTCAAGGGTTTGTTGAATTTGTTGTTCTTCCTCTAGATATGTCATCATTTCATCCTATCTAATCATTTTCGCTAAATGGGCGGTCTTCACTGATTTGAATCGGAAAAATTCGGGTTGCTTGACCTGTCTTATCATCCACATCAATGACACAAGCAGATAAAATAAAACGTCCTTTTTCCACCACTTCAAAACGTTGTGGCAAGCTAGTTAAGAATTTTTCGATCACCGCTTCTTTTTTCATTCCTAAAATACCATCATAAGGACCAGTCATGCCAACATCGGTTAAATAAGCAGTTCCTTTAGGCAAAATCCGGGCATCATTGGTTTGTACATGGGTATGCGTCCCGACCACAGCTGATACTCTACCATCTAAAAACCATCCCATCGCTTGTTTTTCGCTCGTTGTCTCTGCATGAAAATCGACAAAAATATAAGGAGTACGCTTTTGAATTTGGGCTAATAATTCTTCTATTTTGCGGAAAGGATCATCTAAATCCACCATAAATGAGCGTCCTTGCAGATTCACTACCGCTAATTCTTGTTGGTTAACCTTCACAAAGACCACGCCAACACCCGGCACACCTGTTGGAAAATTCGCTGGTCGCACCATTCTCTTAGCATCCTCGATAAATTCGAAAATCCCCCGGTTATCCCAAGCATGGTTCCCTAGTGTAATCACATCCGCCCCATTTTGCAAAAATTTCTTATAGATTTTTTCGGTGATACCACGACCACTTGCTGCATTTTCACCATTCACAATTGTTACTTGTGGACGATATTTTTTCTTTAATTTTGGCAAGTAATCACTGACCGTATTTCGTCCTAAAGATCCCACAACATCCCCAATAAATAATAACCTCAAAATTTTTCCTCTTCTCTAATTAATCTCATTTCTTTATTATAAGCTAGGAAAGAAAATTAAGCAAAATTTCCCATACAAAAAAGAGGCATCCACCTTCTGACGCCTCCATTTTTTGAATATTTTTATGCAGTGATTAACCCTAATTTATTTAATGCATGATAAATGCCATCTGAATTATGATCTTGGGTAACTAAATCTGCATGTTTTTGCACTTCAGCATTGGCATTTCCCATCGCCACACCAACACCAGCCATCGATAGCATTTCACGGTCATTCATGCCATCTCCAAAACAAATGATGTCTTCTTGCTGAATGTCTAAATCATTGGCCACTTGCAAAATCGTCACTGCTTTAGAAATTCCTTGCGTTAGGACATCCACACAATTTGGGTGCCAACGAACAAAACGTAAATCTTGATATTTTTCATCAAAACGACCTTCATGTTTCGCTGAATAAAAAGCCAATCCCGCATAAACATCTTCCTCTTTGGCAAATTGTGGATCTAAATTTGGTAAAGTTGATCCAAATGACTCCATCGCATCGGTCATTTTAGGTAAATCTAAAGAAGTAATCCGCTTTGTTTCATCTAAACCTACTAAAGCCACATCAATTCCTAAAGGTACTACCTCTTCTTTTAAGGCTTTTAGCGAATCCATAGGTAAGAGTTGTTTATGAATTTGCTTATTATCTTTAAAGGCCGCCGCACCATTACATAAAATATAGTTTTCAAAATCAAGTGCATCAATCACTGGTTTGGCCAATACACGTGAACGACCAGTCGCCAATGTCACATAATGCCCTTGAGCTCGCAAACTTTCAATCGCCATCCGTGTACTAGGCAACACTTGTAAATTCTTATCTAATATTGTCCCATCAATATCAAATGCAATTAATTTTCGGTTCATCTTCACACTATCCCCCAACTTTTATGTATGCGTCTACTTTACTAAAATTTTCGCATTCTGGCAAATATCAAAACTTACTTGAGAAGAAACAAACTGAACGCACCGCTATCATGAACATCAATTTATATCGAGCTATGATACACTTCACTAAAAAAATCCCGCTACTTACCTTTACAAATAAGCAACGGGAAAATGATTAATCCACATATTTTGATTTTGAGCTGTTTAACCAAGCATAGACTAAACCAATTACCAAGCCACCACCGATATAGTTACCGATGAAAGCAAAAACTAGATTGTGAACGATATGTGCCACGTCCATGCCAGGAATATTCCCACCTGAAGCAAAGAATGCTAAAGAGAAGGCAGGGAAGTTAGCAATCACGTGTTCATAACCTAAGAACGCGAAGATAAAGATAATGAAGATAATCGCAGGAACTTTACCGGCATCATCTTTCATACGTAGGCTGACTAACACTGAAGTATTTACTACGATATTGGCAAACATCGCTTCAGCTAAAATTTGAATGGTTGGTTTAGCTAATTTGGCTGCAATCCCAGCATACATATAGTTATCTGGCGCTAAGTTTTGGAAAGGACCGGTTAAAGATACGAAAAAGGCAAAAATAATACCACCGACTAAGTTAAAAAATACACAGGTAAATAATAATTTCAAAGCTTTAGCAACGGTCATGCGCTTACGATAAACACCGACTGTTGCATAAAGCATATTAGATGTACCTAACTCAGCATTCATATAAAGAATCATAACCAATGACCAACTAAACATAAAAGCGTATAAGAACTTACCTAGACCATGAACCATTTCGTCACCTTTCATGGCTACTGCAAAGGCAATCGCTGTCCCTAATGTCAAGAATAAACAAGCTAACATCGCACGCACAGCATAGCGTACATAACTACTTTCGATTAGGTCTAATTTCTTTTCAATAGAAGAATCAATCTTCTCAAATAATGGGGATACTGGATTCATCTTTTCACTCCTTAAATTTTCATCTGACGCCTTCTATCAACATCATTCTTATTCTAATAATGCAATGGACATTTGTAAAGGACATTTAATGAAAAATATCACATTTTTTCAGAAATATTTTCACTGTCTATTTTTTCTAACTTTATATTAGGATGGATTTTACTTTTAGTTTTCTTTTTAATCGTAAACATGCAATTTCAGTTGACAAGCGCTTGATGAATCAGCTATAATGTGCTTTGTGTAAAATAATGCAGCAGAAAGATAATAGACCATCCCTAGTTTATCGCTTAGAGTTAAGTTCAATTGAGTAACCGCGGCTGCAAAGGTGAAGATTGAAGAATAAACTACATGAACTATGAATTTTTCAAACGGATTATTTTACTCCAACGATATACTATATTTCATACATTGGAGGAATTTTTAAATGTCTCGTTACACAGGACCATCATGGAAAATCTCACGCCGTTTAGGTATCTCATTATCAGGTACAGGTAAAGAATTAGCACGTCGCCCATACGCACCAGGTCAACATGGACCATCAAGCCGTGGCGCTCGTTCTGAATACGGTCAACAAATGGCTGAAAAACAAAAATTACGTCACATGTACGGAATGAATGAACGTCAATTCCGTAACTTATTCGTGAAAGCTAGCAAAATCCGTGAAGGTAAACACGGGGTTAACTTCATGATTTTACTAGAACAACGCTTAGATAACGTTGTTTACCGTTTAGGTCTTGCAACTACTCGTCGTCAAGCACGTCAATTAGTTAACCACGGCCACATCTTAGTAGATGGCAAACGCGTTGATATCCCTTCATACCATGTTGAAGTGGGGCAAGTCATCAGCGTTCGTGAAAAATCTCAAAACGTATCAGTAATTAAAGATGCTGTTGAAGCTACTGTTGGACGTCCAGCATTTGTAAGCTTTGACGAAGAAAAATTAGCTGGTTCATTAACTCGTTTACCAGAACGTGACGAATTATACCCAGAAATCGACGAATCACTAGTTGTCGAATTCTACAACAAAAAACTTTAAGATTTTCTATCAAGTTTACAAAAAGTCATTCAGTTTTTACTGGATGGCTTTTTTGTTTAAAAAAAATAAGAATAGACAAACAAACCTCGCCTAAAGATCCATTTGTCTATTCCCTTATCTTTCGTTTAAATCTACATATTCGATATCTTCCGTTACTTCCATATAAGCAGGACGGATAATCTTTTGTGTATTCACTAGCTCTTCAATTCGATGCGCTGACCAACCGACAATTCGCGCAATCGCAAAAATCGGCGTATAAAGTTCCTGCGGCAAGCCAAGCATATCGTATACAAATCCACTAAAGAAGTCGATATTCGCACTGACCCCTTTATAAATTTTACGTTTTTGGGCAATCACTTCTGGTGCAATCCGTTCCACCATGGAATAGAGCTCAAACTCCTTCGATGCTGCACTCCCTTTTTCTTCAGCTAATTTGGATACATAGCGTTTGAAGATGGACGCCCGGGGATCATTATTTGAATAGATTGCATGCCCCATCCCATAAATCAACCCTTTATGATCGAAAGCTTGTTTATTCAAGACTGCCGTTAAATAATTACGAACATCTTCTTCGGTATAATCTTTGGGTAAATGTTCTTTCATATCTGCCATCATCTTCGTTACTTTAATATTGGCACCCCCATGTTTTGGTCCCTTTAATGAACCTAAAGCCGCCGCAATCGTTGAATACGTATCAGTCCCACTCGAGGTAACCACCCGTGTTGTAAAAGTAGAATTATTCCCACCCCCGTGTTCCATATGCAAGACCAGAGCCATATCTAAAGTCTGCGCTTCTTGCTTGGTATATTTTTGGTCAGGACGCAACATTTTCAAAATGACTTCCGCTGTACTCAAATCACCTTTTGGATTATGAATATACATGCTTTCCCCTTGGTCGTAGTGATTGTACGCATGATAAGCATAAATCGCAATCATCGGAAAAACACTAATCAACATCAAGGATTGATCTAAGACATTTTCAATTGAGATATCATCCGCCTTTTGATCATAGCTAGCCAAAGTTAAAATACTACGCGCCAAGGAATTCATAATATTGGCAGAGGGAGCCTTCATGATGACATCTCGTACAAAATTTGTAGGCAAAGTTCGTCTGGCATTCAATTCTGCTTTAAACTGCTTCAACTCCGATGCGCTTGGAAGGTTACCAAAAAGTAATAAATATGCAACTTCTTCAAATCCATACCGATTCTGTGAAACAAAACCTTCTACCAGTTCATTGATATCTATTCCTCGATAACGCAACTCACCGCATTCAGAAACCACTTCTCCGTTGACTTTCTTATCCGGATAAATTGTAGAAATCGTCGTTAAGCCTGCTAAGACACCTTTCCCATTTTCGTCACGCAAACCTCTTTTTACTTGATATTTCGTATAAAGTTGCATTTCTATCTTATCATTTTCCTGACATAACAATGATAGCTTCGTCACATAATCTTCTTTATTTTTGGCATTCGTCATCACTAAATCCCTTCTTCCTTCGTAATATTCGGGTAATTCCATTTGAATATCATTATAACACGATAATGAGAAAATGAAATAATTTTAATAAAAAAGTTTACAAAGTTTTCTGAAAATCGTATAATTATACTAGTTATAACGTATTTTTATCACAGAAAGGACGAATGCTATGACCTTTAAAAGCCAATTAATCGTAAATCAACAACCTTTCCATTATATTGACTTAGTTAAAATTGCCGAACATTATCAAGAAAATATCCACAAACTTCCATATGCTATACGTATCTTATTAGAAAGTGTTGCACGCCATCAAAACGAAGAAATCACCGAAGAAGCGTTAAAATATTTGATTCACTATGATGCGAAAAATCCTACAGGGGTGATTCCATTTAAAGTAGAGCGAGTCGTTTTGCAAGATTTTACTGGCGTACCTGCAGTTGTCGACCTTGCAGCAATGCGTGATGCGATGGTCAAATTAGGAGGTTCAGCTAAAGAAATCAACCCCGAAATCCCTGTTACCTTAGTTGTCGACCACTCTGTTCAAGTCGATGCTTTTGGTAATCCGCAAGCCATCACCTTAAATACTGAGCGCGAATTTGAACGCAATATGGAACGTTATCAATTTTTAAAATGGGCACAAGGATCTTTTGAAAACTTCGATGTCGTCCCTCCTGAAACTGGGATTATTCATCAGGTCAATATTGAATCACTATCCCCTGTTGTCATCGAAAAAGAAGGTCTGCTATTCCCAGATACCCTTCAAGGAACCGACTCACATACCACGATGATTAATGGTTTAGGTGTGCTCGGCTGGGGCGTTGGCGGGATTGAAGCTGAAGCCGCTATTTTAGGAGAAGCTTCTTATTTTCCTACGCCTGAAGTCATTGGCGTCCGTTTTACTGGTCAACTCGCGACGGGCACAACCGCCACTGACCTAGCCCTTTTTGTTACTGAAACTTTGCGTAATGAAAAAGTCGTTGGGAAATTTGTCGAATATTTCGGACCAAGCTACCATCAATTAAGCCTTGCTGACCGCGCCACTTTAGCAAATATGGCACCTGAATACGGAGCAACTTGCGGCTACTGTCCAATTGACCAAGAAACTTTAGACTATTTAGCTTTAACCGGCAGAACGCCTGAATTGATTGCCCAAGTAGAAGCCTATGCCAAAGCCAACCAACTATTCTATGATGAAGAGCAAGAAGCAACTTATACCAAGGTTATCGAAATTGATTTAAGTCAAATCGAACCTTCTCTTGCTGGGCCAAAACGTCCACAAGATCGTATCAGCCTATCCCAAGTCGCCCAAAATTTCGCTCAATCTGTCACTGCGCCAAGTGGTCCTAAAGGCTTTGGTTTACCTGAAGAAGAATTAACCAAACAAACCACGATTCATTGGCAAGATGGCACAACGGATACCTTAAAGACTGGTGATTTATTACTTGCGGCGATTACTAGCTGTACCAACACAAGTAATCCATCCGTTTTAATGACTGCTGGACTATTAGCTAAAAAAGCCGTTGAAAAAGGATTAACTGTCCCTAAATATGTCAAAACTTCTCTCGCACCTGGCTCTAAAGTAGTCACAAGCTATCTAAAGGCAAGTGGTTTACTTCCCTATTTTGAGCAATTAGGATTCTATCTCGTAGGCTATGGATGCACTACTTGTATCGGAAATTCTGGTCCATTAGATGAAGAAGTTACTCAAGCAGTGACAGACAGCCAGCTCCTAGCAAGTGCCGTACTTTCTGGTAACCGCAACTTTGAAGGGCGGATTCATCCATTAATTAAAGCCAACTATCTCGCTTCTCCACCATTAGTTGTCGCTTATGCTATTTGTGGAACGGTGCGCAAGGATTTAACCAAAGAAAGCCTAGGTACGGATAAAGAAGGCAAGCCAGTCTACTTAAAAGACATTTGGCCAAGTAGCGAAGAAGTCGACAGCTATATTCAAAAATACGTCTCAAAAGAAGCCTTTAAAGCGGCCTATGCACATTTATTTGATGCCAATGAACGTTGGAATGAAATCCAAACGACAAGCAGTGATTGTTATGCCTGGGATGAAAATTCAACCTACATCGCCAATCCACCATTCTTTGAAGATTTAAGTGCTGAATTACCTAGCCATACTGCTTTAGATAATCTCAGAGTGTTAGCCAAATTAGGCGATTCTGTCACAACCGACCATATTTCTCCAGCCGGTAGCATCGGTTTAGATTCAACAGCTGGAAAATATTTGAGTAGCCGAAATGTACCATACCGCGATTTTAACTCCTTTGGTTCAAGACGTGGTCACCATGAAGTAATGATGCGCGGAACTTTGGCTAATATTCGCTTACAAAACCAACTTGTACCAGAAATTAGCGGTGGTTTCACACGTTTCTTACCTACTGATGAAGTGATGAGTATGTATGATGCGGCGATGAACTACCAAAAGCAAAACATTGGGACGATTATCTTAGCGGGGAAAGATTACGGCATGGGTTCTTCACGTGACTGGGCGGCCAAAGGAACACAATTACTTGGAGTGAAGGCGGTCATTGCTGAAAGTTTTGAACGAATTCACCGCTCGAACCTTGTAATGATGGGATTAATCCCACTTGAATACACCAATCAAGAAACCGCTCAAAGTCTTGGCTTAACCGGTGAAGAAGTCTTTTGTATTGATTTCCCTGAAAAGCCACAAATCAATCAAACTATTACTGTGACTGCACAAAATAAAGACGGAAAAACCATTACCTTTACCACAAAATTGCGGTTTGATTCTCCAGCTGATTTGCGATACTACCAAAACGGCGGAATTTTACCAATGATTATTAGAAAACAAGCAACGAAATAAGAAAAGAGGTCAGAAGATGAGTTATTTATCAATCAAAGACGGACAACTACAAGTACCCAATCAATTAACTGTCCCTTTTATTCAAGGAGATGGCATCGGTCCAGAAATTTGGCAAGCTTCCAAAAAAGTCATTGATACTGCCATTTATAAAGCCTATCACGGACAAAAAACCATTCAGTGGCAAGAAATTTATGCTGGACAAACGGCTTTTGAAAAATTCGGCACCTATCTTCCTGATGAAACATTATCAACGATTCAAGAAGCGAAACTTGCTTTAAAAGGGCCCTTAATGACACCTATTGGCGAAGGATTTCGCTCATTAAATGTGACCTTGCGCCAAACGCTTGATTTATTTGCTTGTGTACGTCCTGTTCGCTATTTTTCCGGTGTGCCTAGTCCTTTAAAACATCCCGAAAAAACAGATATGGTCATCTTCCGCGAAAATACGGAAGATGTCTATGCAGGCATCGAGTTTCTCGCTGGTCAAGCAGAAACGACACAATTAATCGAAGTGTTAAAAACACAATTTGGTGTCCAAAAAATTCGTTTCCCACAAACTTCATCGATTGGGATCAAACCCGTATCCAAAGAAGGAAGCCAACGTCTAATTGCCGCTGCGATTGACTATGCATTAGCGAATAAGCGAAAATCTGTCACCTTAGTGCATAAAGGTAATATCATGAAGTTTACCGAGGGACATTTCAAAAAGTGGGGCTATGATTTAGCAGAGGAAAAATATACCGATGTATGCTTTACCATGCAGACTTTTGAAAAATTAACAAAAACGCAAGGCAAAGAAGCCGCTCAAAAGGTCCTTAATGATGCCCAAAAAGCTGGTAAATTGATTATTAAAGATGTGATTGCAGATAATTTCTTACAACAAATCTTACTTTATCCAGAAAAATATGATGTGATTGCGACGTGTAACTTAAATGGTGATTATATTTCTGACGCCTTAGCTGCTCAAGTCGGTGGCATCGGCATTGCACCAGGTGGAAATATCAATTATCACACCGGACACGCCATTTTCGAGGCTACTCATGGCACGGCACCCGATATCGCCGGTCAAGGAAAAGCCAATCCATGTTCGCTCCTCTTATCCGCTTGCATGATGCTTGATTATGTCGGTTGGCAGGCAGCGAGTCATCGGATTATTTGTGCGATTGAACATGCCATTCGCAATAAAACAGTCACCAGTGATTTTGCCCAAGCGATGAAAGAGGCCACGCTACTTTCCACTCAAGAATTTGGCAACTTACTCGTTGACTTAATGGAATAATCAATCAATAAACTAGCTACAAAGAAAAGTAGCTAGTTTTTATTTCTCATCAAACTCAAAACATGATAGAATACAAATAAACAACAAATGCAAGAGGTGTGCCATGGATTTTCGTGAATTAGATGCTTTAAAATGTAAAATGGATCAATTTCGTCCACTGACAAAAGGGCAAGTTGAAGCAATTGAACGCGAAAAAAAGATTGAACACGTTTGGTCTTCTAATGCGCTCGAAGGTGGTACCTTGGACAAATATGAGACAGCAGCATCTTAGAAACAGGTGCTACGATGCATGCTACACCTGTCAAAGAAATTTTAGAAACGCTTGATTTAGGAAAAGCTTTTGATTTTGTTTACGAACTAGCCTTAGGACAGGTGCCCTTAAACGAAGAAATCACCCAAAAAATCAATCAACTCGTAACGATCAAATCCGCGGATAAAGTTGAATTAGCAGGAATGTATCGACTAAATGCTGCTTATCCGTATGGTGTAGTCGGCGTACAATACATAGATCCTTACCTGATTCGTCAAGAGATGGCCAATTTAATCTATTGAACACAAGAAATCGCACCTACCTTACATCCAGTTGAATATGCAGCCTTACTTCATCAAAAATTTGTGAGTATCCATCCATTCACTGATGGTAGTGGTCGGACAACCAGACTTTTAATGGAATTTGCGCTGACAAGCAATGGTTTTCCAATCACAAATATTCAGCCAGACAAAAAATCTAGACAAATTTATATGGAAACTCTCGCCAACACACAACGAACAGGAGATACTGAACCATTTGTGGCATTAGTAGCTAATTATGTGAAAAAAGAGTTAGAAATGCGCATTCGGATTTTGGAATTAAACGAAAAAAATATTCGTGAAGCTAAAAGCAAAACAACCAGCTAGGTGTAAAACACATACAACTAACTGGCTTTTCTTATTGTTCTTGTTTGCGTTTAGCTACCAATTCCAAAATTTGTGTCTGACTAATCGGTGTAAAATCCAACATATCCGCTCCTACATTTACAGCATTCGGACCTAGCGTTTTAGCAAAGTACGCTGAATGATTGTTATGCACATGACCGTAAATTAAGATACTGTCACGAAAATAACCTTCCCACTCTAAAATTGGGTAATGAAACAGGACGTATTGTCGCTTATTTTCTTTGAAAGTATGATAGTCCTTCACCCATTCAAAAAGTGCGGTGTCGAATTCTGGCTGATTTAAATATTTCTCATGATTACCGCGAATCAGATACTTTCTACCTCTCAAGCACCGCAATAATTTATTGGCTTCTTGCGCACTTCCTTTATATAAAAAATCACCAACAATAAAAACTTCATCTTTTGGCCGCACGACACGATTCCAACGTCTAATCATCGTTTCATGCATCTCAGTTAAATTCGCAAAAGGTCTATGGCTCATTTCAATAATTGATTCATGGCAAAAATGTAAATCCGCAATAAAAAACTTCATCCCTATCCCTCCACATTTAGCTTACATCTGACTCAAAACCTTTTGAAAAGCGATTTGATTTCTTTGGTCATACGGTGGACAATAAATCGCGAATTCAATCGTTTGAAAAGCTTTAGAAAAATCTTGAATCGCACGTATCATCCCTTTTGCGACAATTTGTGGAGGATTTCCAAAGGCGCCACAACCAAACGCACCTAGGATTACAACTTCTACCTTCTGTGCTTGGGCTACCGCTAAAATTTTGCGACAACGATTTTCATGAATTTGCGCTAATTCATCTGGTGAAATCATTTGACGGACATGATTCAGATTCGGTGCTGCACACGTAATGACATCCACTTTTTGCCAGTGATGTTCAGGCAAAGTGGTCGGAAAAGCTGTATCTGACTTAAAAATCACGACATCAGGGGTATAAATCAAGTCATCATTATAGGTAAAATCCATCTGTCCGCTTCGTAATTGTTGACGATGGGGCTGATAAAACGCTCTCATCATCTCTCGGTCGGTCAAATTCGCATAAAGTGTACTCGTCCGACATAGACATTCCTCTTGTGCATTACTGCCACCGACAACCCCGCCGCCTGGATTCGTCGCTGAAGCAAAATTTAGTACGGCAACTTTCTTATCAGGATATTGCATCGCCGCTTGGAATGCCCGTTTATCGGATAGTACGATTAACGCTTTTTGGCTATACCGTAGCTGATTATCCTTGACTAACACTTGATTGGCTGGTACAAAAAATTGTCTGGCAAGACTTTCTTGAACAGCTTGACGTAAAAATGGATTTTGTTGATAAAAATGATAGGTATCTTCAAAAATTTCAATACGTTTGTTGGTTGCTTCAAACTGATTCATAGACGCTCTTTCCTTTCCTAATTCGATCGCTCATTTAGTCGATATTCATGCCAAGTATCAGCTATTTTTTCAAAAGAGGTATACTGTTTACTCTGCGTGTCATAGACTAAAACGGGCACTTTGCCACTCTTATTCACATAACCATCGATAAAATAATGACTGGCTTGATCAAAATATACTCTCCCCAGATACCCCTCATCACCTGCAACGAAGGACGAACGAAAATGACCGCAAATAATCGTCTTGTAAAATTTTCCCGTCGTAAATGGATACTTGCAAGTAAAAATTTCTGGAGCCGTTGCTGATTTCCAGTACTCCCCGGCTTCTTCATCCACTCCCGCATGAACAAAAATTTGCGTAGGCGTTTCAACATAACGCGGAAACTGATATTTACGTTTCAACCAAGTCAATAATTTTTGATGCTCAGGAGCGTTTAAAAGATTTTCTCGTAATTTTTCTTCAATTGCTTGTAAACGTACATGGATATTTGGTGCATCGCCTTGACTATTTAAGATAGCTTGAAAGTTATGCTCAGTAAAAAAACTTTCAATCGTCTCAATTCCCATATTCATCGCATATCCGATATAGGCATTTTCCGGTTCAAATAGCCAATCACAAAACCATTCATCATGATTACCTAATAGCACGGTTACTTGGCCAGGATGACGCGTCTCAGAGTCCATAATTGTTTGCAGCACCTGACAAGAATGCCGTCCACGATCCACATAATCCCCTAAAAAAATCACCCTATCTTCCGGCTTTAGAGTTATCAATGTCAACGCTTCCTTTAACGGTGATAAACAACCATGAATATCACTTATCGTTGTTCACCAAAACTATCATTCACATAAGGTGTTAATTTCACTACATTACGATTTGAAAGGGCTTGGAGTCTTTTGGCTAAACTACCGGCCTGCTCTTTACGGAATATTTTTGAATGCATCACACAATCAATGAGATACTTTAACTCCACATCACTAATACTATTTTTATAATAATATCTTTTTCGCTTTGTTTCTCCGATTATACCAATTATTTGTTGAGAGTTAGGTAAAAGAGCTTCACTTTCTAATAAATGTTTCATGGAGCGAATCACTCGTTTATAAGTAATCTCTTTACCATACTTAGCGCTTAAATATGCAGTTATTTCCTTACAGTTAAGCGTTTTTTCTTGAAGTTCTTTTTTTGTATCCATACTAGTAATTGCGCTCGTGTATTGCTTTAATATCTCTAATATTTCTTGAGTTAGAATCATCTAGTCTCACCCTCCCGGCCAAAATAGCTTTTCTAGTCCTTTTATCGTTGCTTTACTTGACCAATCAGTCGGAATCACTTTAAACTGACCTTCCTCATAGCACAATAAATCACCATTACCAATCAATTGCCAACCTTGTTCAGAAATATAATTATTCGAAAAAGTATCAATTCCAATAATATTTCCTAATTGAATGGCTTTTTGCGGTGTATGCCCAACTACTTGCTTAGGATATTTAGGGTTTGTATGCAAGGTCGTTTCCATGAAGTCAGACCAAATTGGCGAACCATATGGAAAACGCCCGCGCCGGATATAACCCACATGTGTCTGATATTCGAATAATTTCGCTTTATGTTCTTCCTCTGTCATCGTCTCAAAGTTCCAATCCTCTACCTCAAAATCTTGATTAAAGCCTGCATGACTCACAAGATAATCATCTAACTGAAAAGCTACCTGCAACCCTAAATCATAAAGTCGTTTTTTGACTGCTAGGATTAATTCAGGATCTTCTGAAGTATAGTGATTGCGTCGATCAATCATATAAGGCGCATCGTGATTGCCCACTAAATTGACAACTTCAGTCCCTTGTTTCAGATGCTCTTCCTTAAATTTTTGTAATAAATCCAAAGCCGATAAAAATAATTTCGAGTTGTTCTTTTGACCATAAGCATCAACATAATCACCAGTAAAAATCACGCGTTCAATCTTTTCTTGCGCCACCACTTTTGCTACCTTAGGCAAAATCAGCGCCTGTTGTAAATGTAAATCACCAACAAATAAAGTTTTCATCACATACCACTTCCTTTTTTTCTATCATATATTTTTGCTGCTTGGAGCTGATCGACCCGGTTCACATCCTTGATTTAATCTGTGTTCAGCGACTAGCTACTTCGGCGTATAAGCCAGCTCGTCTGGGAAAGTATTAACTTCTCGGACTTTCCCGACGTTCTGGACAGACCTTATCCGCTCGTAGCTGATCGAGTCGCTTCACATCTTTGATATACGGCGTTCAGCAGCTAGACTTTGTGAAATTTGCCCTCCCATTGTGAAAATCTCCTTTCATCCGATTTTCTCAGCGTGAGGTAAGCACACGAATTTCTTCATGTCTGAGCAAGCTGCTTCACGACCTCTTCTTTAATTTAGAACGATTCTTATTTGTTGGCAACTGGTTTACAAATAAAATAGATTTTTTTATAATAATCTCAATTAAATGAGAATGATTATCAATTGCAAAAATATTCACAAATAAACAATATAAACCTATCTTATTCGAAAGGAAGAGATATAATGCAACCTACCTATGATTGTGTGATTATCGGTGGTGGTCCAGCTGGTCTCTACGCTAGTTTTTATGCTGGTTTGCGTGATATGAAAATTGCCTTAGTTGAAGCTTTAGATCATCTAGGTGGCAAGTTAAGCTTCTACCCTGAAAAAATGGTTTGGGATGTAGGCGCACTTCCTCCAAGCAAAGGCAAACAAATTCAAAAGCACTTAATCGAGCAAGCCAAAACTTTCCAGCCCGATATCTACTTAAATACAAAAATTAACAAAATCGAGAAAGTTGAGGATACTTTTCTTTTACATAGCAATCAAGCTACTCCCCTGAAAGCAAAAACCATTTTACTGGCGATTGGCGGAGGAATCTATACGCCTAAGAAATTAACAGTTCCACTAACAAAAGCCGTCCAGGACAAAATCTTTTATCATTTTCCAGATCCGAATCTAATCAAAAGAAGAGAATTATTAGTTTCTGGCGGAGGCAATAGTGCGGTGGATTACGCGATTGAAGCCCATGAATTTGGTGCCAAAGTTAAAGTATCCTATCGTGGAGAAAAACTTAAAGGGCATGAAAGTCAAGTACGCAAGCTGTCTGAACTAGGCATTCCCGTTTACTATTGCGATACAATTGAAGAAATTCGTGAGCAGGGGCAAAAACTCCAAGTAAAATGCACCGTTCACACCCTTTCTGCGGATTATTTACTGATTCAACACGGCTATGAACACGATGGCAGTCTCTTTGAAAGCTGTTCTTTTGATTTAAAACGACATAACGAGTACGCACTTGACTGCCAACAACCAAGTATCACCAGTGAAAAGGGCATTTTTGCGACAGGCGATATCCAATATTATCCTGGCAAAGTGAATCTACTCGCCGGTGCTTTTAATGACAGCGTACATGCAGTTAATCAAATCAAACAATATCTCGATGAATCAGCCGCCAGTTTTGAAATGGTTTCTTCCCATAATGAGAAATTCCATACTCGTAATCAAGCACTTTTTGCCAACAAGGAGGCGATATAGATGAAAAAAAACTACCCATCGCTTCGTTTTTGGGCACTTGGGATTGTTTTTCTAGCTCTGATTATCTTATCTGTTGGCTTTGCACTCACCCAGGGACAAGCCGATATCAGAGTCAGTGAGGTCTATCAAATCTTATTATATAAGCTTTCCAACGGGCATCTAGGAAATGTCGAACAACTTTCATTGGCCGATCAAAATATTATTTGGTTTGTCCGGGCACCGAGAACACTCTTGGCTATCTTTGTAGGGATGGGACTCGCAATTAGTGGCGCGGTCATGCAAGCCGTCGTCCAAAATCCATTGGCCGATCCATATATTTTAGGTATTTCTTCTGGTTCATCACTAGGCGCTACCTTTGCGATTTTGGTTGGTTTTGGTGGTGGGGCGTTGGTCTTTCAATTTGGCTTAGCATTTGGTGCCTTCATCGGAGCTATTTTCGCCAGCATCTTTGTCTTACTCTTGGCAAGTGTCGGTTCAAAAATGACTTCCACAAAACTCGTACTCTCAGGGATGATTATTAGTTCCTTATGTAGTGCTTTGTCAAATCTCATCATCTATCTCGCTAATAACGCGGAAGGCATGAAGACCGTTACCTTTTGGACAATGGGGAGTTTGGCTAGTGCAAGTTGGCAAAAATTACCTTTAGTCAGTCTGATTGTCTGTGGTTTAACGCTCTTTTTTATCTTACAAGCACGGATTTTAAATGCGATGTTACTTGGCGATGAAGTGGCGACCACATTAGGCATTAAGCTAAGTTTTTATCGCAAAGTCTACATGATTTTAGCGGCACTTTTAACCAGTATCATTGTCGCAAACTCAGGAATGATTGGCTTTGTAGGTCTGATTATTCCACATATTGTCCGTGGAATTACCGGTTCAGATCATCGCCTATTAATGCCATTATCCGCTTTATCTGGCAGTCTGTTTATGATTTGGGCAGATGTTTTAGCCCGTTCTATCTTAAAGGGTGTCGAATTACCCATCGGCATCATCACCGCCATGATTGGTTCGCCGATTTTCATTTACATTATTTGGAAGAAACAATACAACTTTGGAGGGTAGCTTATGAAATTATCCATTGAACACTTGAATTTAAGCATGAAACAACGTACCCTCTTAGATGATATTTCTTTAAAGACTAAAGACGGTCAATTTGTCGGGTTAATCGGAGCGAATGGTAGTGGAAAATCAACCTTACTGAAAACCATCTATAAAACACTCAAACCAGACAGCGGCGAAATCTACTTAGATGAACTCAATATATTGCATAGTTCTGAAAAAAAGGTTGCCCAAAATTTAAGTGTGGTGAGCCAATTCAACGAACTTAGTTTTGATTTAACCGTTAAGCAAATGGTGTTCTTAGGTCGGACACCGCATAAACGCTTATTAGAACAAGAAAATAAACAAGATTTACAAATTGTAGAGCACGCTTTAAAAACGACTAATTTGTTAGACTATCAAGATCGTAGTTTTCTTTCACTATCCGGTGGTGAAAAACAGCGGGTGATTCTTGCCAGAGCCATCGCACAAGACCCGCATTTCATGATTTTAGACGAACCTTGTAACCACTTGGATATTCGTTATCAGTTGGAAATCATGGAAATTGTCAAAAATCTAGGCATTGGAATTTTAGCTGCTTTACACAGTTTGGAAGATGCCTGCCGTTATTGCGATGAACTCTACGTCTTAAAACAAGGACACGTTCTTTCAAACGGGAAGCCCAAAGAAATCTTGACCGAAGACTTAATTGAGGAAGTTTATGGTGTCAAATGCAAAATCTATCAAAACCCAATTACCCAACAATTAGGATTCTATTATTATAAATAAAGGTTGTGAGAAGGGTTGTTTAGCTACAAGCAGCTAAGTTTGTCCGGAATGACAGGAAAATCCATCAAATTTTTAGATTTTCCTAGTCAGACCGGCTTAGATGCGATGTAGCTACCCTTCGAACACCGTCAAATAAAGGTTTTGAAGCAGCTTGGGCAGACTTGAAGAAATTCGTGCGCCTACCTACCGCTGAGAAAATCGGATGAAAGGAGATTTTCTCAAGCGGGAGGGCGAATTTCACAAAGTCTAGCTGCTGAACACCGTCAATAAGGTTGTATAGAAGGAGAAAAACATGAAAAAATTAACATTACTTGCGCTAACTACAGCGACATTTTTACTGGCTGCTTGTGGCAATACACAATCAAAACAAGAAACAAAATCTGAAGCGCATTATCCACTTACTATTGAAAATGTCACCAAAGCAGAAGGTGGCAGCAAATGGACAAAAAAAGAAGAAACCTATCAAAGTAAACCTAAAAAAGTCTTGGCCAATACCCGTCCAGCTGCCGAACTATTATTGCATCTTGGTCTAAAAGATAATATTGCCGGCGTTGGTGCCACTTTTGGGGTAGCCGATGAAAGTGTCGCCAAAGAATTTAAAGAACTCAAAGACTTAGGAAACAGCTATATCAGCAAAGAAACCGCGCTAAGTGTTGATCCAGATTTAGTCTATGGGCGTGGTGGGCTATTTGATAACCAAGACTGGGGTGTCGGTACGGTCGATTCACTAAATGAAATGGGCATTCCAACTTATGTCTTAGAATCATCTATCACCGGTGCGACTTTTGATTCTATTTATTCAGATATCGAAAATCTTGGTAAAATCTTTAATGTAGAAGACAAGGCCAAATCTTTCAGCAAAGAAATCAAAGCCCGTCAAGCAAAACTAGAATCTAAAGTAAAAGACCAAAAAACGCAGACCTTTGCTTACCTACACATGTCTGATCCTAGTCAAGTGGTCGTTTATGCTGCTCATGACGAAGCGTTCTTTAACGATATGTTTAAAATGATTAAGATGGACAATGTGTTTAAAGACCAAAAAGGCGATGTGAGTGAAGAAACCTTAATTCAAACCGATCCAGATGTCTTAATTGTCGGTGACTGGTCAAGTATTCCAGGAAGTATCAGTGGTCAAGAAGTCATCGATGCCCTATTAAAAAATCCTAAGCTACAAAGTATGAAGGCAATTAAAAACAAACAAATCTATGCGGTAGATTATAACTATCTATTCGGTTATGGTTACCAATCCTTAACTGGTTTAGAACAACTAGTAGATCAAATGCAAAAATAATCTCTATACAAATACGGCGCAGAATTCAAATATCTGCGCCGTATTTTTTATAATTCATTCCATAGTGTGAAACCTAAAATCAAAGCTCCTCCGACAAATTGTAAAAGTGTTAATGGTTCACCAAGGATAAAGACAGAGATGCAAACGGCCACTAAAGGATCAATATAGCTTAGTATCGCTGCTTTTTGTCCAGGAAGCTCTTTTAACGCTGAAAAGTAAAAACAATAGGTCACTCCCGTATGTACTAAACCAACAATTAAAAGGCAAATCCATCCTATTGTAGTTAACTGGCCTAGTGAAAACCCACTCGTAAAGCCAACATAAGGGATTAAAATCAAAATTGCCGATAAAAATTGTAAGAAGGTTCGCTGGATACCGCCTACATTTTTGATAAACTTATTAAGCAATATAACTGTCGCGTAAAAGCAAGCAGCACCTAATCCAAAAAGAATCCCTACAATATTGGACTTCCCTTGACTAAAATCACCTATTCCTGTTATCAACACAATTCCTAATGTCGACATGATAAAACAAAGCCAATTTTTCGCCGTCATCTTTTCTTTAAACAACAATGGACAGGCAAGCGTAACCAATACCGGTGCAAAGTAATAACTTAAAGTCGCTATCGAAACCGTAGTATACTTATACGCTTCAAAAAGTAAAATCCAGTTGAAACCCATCGCCACCCCAGATAAAAGTAGGATTGGCAACTCCTTTTTGAACTGTTTCACCTGGATTTTTTGCTTAGTAACGAATAAAAAGCCACCAATTAACACGGCTGCTAAAATGGCCCGATAAAACGCCAAAGCCCCTGAAGATAGCTGAATATTACGGACAAATAACCCTAATGTTCCAAAAATCGCCATTGAAAAGACCAACAACGCACGTGCATCCTTTTGATTTTTCATCCAATCACTCCTCGTAAAATAGATAACCAACAAAACTTATTTCTTATATTCTAATGGAAAAATTTTTTAAAAGTCAAGACAGCTAAGCATTTTTCATGCATTGTAAGATAAAACTTGATAATATAAAAGAAAATGACATTTGGAGGAAATCAATGGAATTAACACTAAAAATTCAAGAAAGCACAGCCCAAATTCAAACCCCCAATCAGCAATTGACTATCCAATTTTTACCCATTTTTGAAGCTGTACAAGCAGATGTGGTTCAACTGTATACCGATAAAAAAGGTAAGTGGCACTTGATGACCGAAGCACTACCAGAAGAAATGCACCGTTGCCTAGCTATCCAACTTCAAGAGGCAGAAATGGAGATTTTTAGACGAGTCATTGCCAATGAATTTTTCAAAGGCGAATATGCCATTCCAGCGCATTATCAAAAAGAATACCAGCCAATCGTGGAACAAATCACAGCTATTTTACGACCTTTTGCGATTCAATTTGATGCCAAACCAAAACGTCCCGGACAAAAAGCGCAACATCGTTTTAAAAAAGAATTTGCAACGATTCCCTTTTATGTCGATGATTTTAACAGCAAAGCCACTATCTATTGGCAAAAACGCAATGAATTTCGTATTTTAGCAGGTGCGACTTTAGTTCCTGAAGCGCCTTTAAATAAAGATGGTTCTCTTGGCTTTGGTGCGCGATTTGCTTTAACCTTACGCCAAGAACAAGCAGATAAAATCAAGGATAATGTCACAACTGAAGATATTATCTTAAAAAGCGTCAATGAGGTCGGACATTTTCTATACTTTGCTGGAACGAACAGCTGGCTAGTCTTAAAAGATGAAAATGGCAAGACAATCGATGAATATAGCGTAGTCAAATAGGAGAAATTATAAATGGCTAAAAATATGGAACGTGTCTATAAGATGAATTTTGCCAGTGTCTATCCTCTACTTGTTCAAAAAGCTGAGCGCAAAAACCGTACCCAAGCAGAGGTCGATGAAATTATTTGTTGGTTAACAGGCTACACACCAGAACAACTTGCACAACAATTAGACAAGGCAGTCGATTATCAAACTTTCTTTCAAGAAGCCCCACAAATCAATCCTAACGCAAAACTTATTAAGGGCGTCATCTGCGGCTATCGTGTAGAAGATATCGAAAACCCATTGATGCAACAAATTCGATATTTAGATAAATTAATTGATGAGCTCGCAAAAGGCAAACAAATGGAAAAGATTCTGCGTCAAGATTAGCTAGATAGGATATGATAATGGATTCAATACAAGATTTCACAAATTATACCCACTTTTCTCCCCAGGAAGCCGCTTATCAATTTACCAGTGTGATTGAAGCGTCTGAAGTTGGCAAAGGGGGCGCTTATGTCCGCGTGCCCGTCAATATTAAAGAATACTTCGGCAAAGGTCGCTTAAAGGTCAGAGTCTATTTTGAAACGGTCTATTATGAAGGCAGCATTGTCAATATGGGGGTAAAAAATCCGGATGGCAGTGTCTGTTATATTCTCGGCGTCCGCAAAGATATTCGTGAAGAACTTCAAAAAGATGTTGGTGATACCCTGACTATTTCCTTCCAACCTGTATTTTAAATTTTCAAAGCACAAAAAATCCCGGCTAGACCTACATGAATCTAGCTGGGATATTTATTTATTGTTAACTTAATTGAATTACTTGATCATAACGTTCTAAATCTGTCTTGGAATAATGATGCCGAACTTCAACGATTGTTTGTGGAAGTGCAAAAAGTAATTCATCAATTTTTGCCATCGTCTGCGCATCTAAATTAGCCTTCACTTCATCAGCCAAAATCAGATTTTTTTCATGATACAACATACGCGCAATTTCCATTCTTTGTCGCTCACCACCAGATAGTGTTGACAGTTGATCAGATTCCTTATTTAATTGTACTTTTTGTAAAAGTTGATGCACACTTTCCACTTTAAAATCAGCAGATAAAGCAATATTTTCAGCCATCGTTAACTCACTAAAGCAATAATTATCTTGTAATACATAGCCGATGAGTTGTTTTCTTTGTGCTGGTGATAGTTCTTGACCTGCAAAAAGAATTTTACCTGAAGTCGGCTTTAAATCCCCAAACAGCAAATCTAGCAAAGTCGTTTTTCCTACACCACTTTCACCAATAATCACTACTTTTTCGCCTTGACGAATCTCACATGAAAAATGCTTTAAGATTGGCTTGTGTTCATAGGAAAAAGAAACATCTTCAAAAGTAATTGGAAATAATGTATCCACGGTCTTCTTTTCACTTGGACTAACTTCTTCTAGAATGGGCGCATACTTTTCACGCAGTCCCTTGCTTCCCTGTAACGTATTTAAAAAATAAGCTAATTCTTGAAACTGATAGCCAATATTATAACTGACAAGATAAATGGCTACAAATTGTGCTGGAGAAAGTTGTTGATAATAACACATCACCCCACCAATAATAATAGGGATTAACGAACAAAAAGTGTCCAACCCATTGATAACAAAGCTATTTAGTGAGCGTTTCTTTTCAAACTTTAAATTTTCTTCGGTACTTGTTGATAATTTAGCCGTTAATCTCGTTTCAAAAAAAGTTTGTACCCCATAATTCCGAATGACGCGAATACCTTTTAGCACATCCGTTAACGATTGGAGATAGCGTTGGTTCGCCTGCATCTTCGCTTGTGATAAATCATCAAGTTGTTTTCCACCAAACCGAGCAAAAATTGCCGGAATTGCATAGAAGAAAACAAAAACTAAGCCTAGATAAAAATTGGTAACTAGTGCATAGATAATGGAGATACTGGTAAATCCTAGAGAAGCCACAACAATCACTAGTGGTTCGACATAGGTTTCTTCTAATTGTGGAACATCTTTTTCTATATCCGCCAAAAATGCTTCATCCTCTATTTGTTGACCATACAAAAAATGTTGGGTGATCTTTTGTTTTAAATGATAGGAAAATTCAGCTATCAATTTGGCGAAGTAGTAACGTTTCCCAGTAAGTCCGATTAATATCAGCAAATTGCCAATCACCCCAAAAACAAGGGCTTGCCACAATAGATGTAGTTGACGTTGTTGAAAGAGCTCAACAATTCGACTCACTAACCACGGATTTACCACCGCTTCTAACCAAGTAAGTGCAATGAATATAAAATAGACAACAAAAACTTTTCTTGAAATTAATTTTTTTTACATAAACAAAGTATAAATTTCTAATTATCTTTTTATATTTTCTTAAATGCTCGTAAAGCCTTATTCTATGTGCTTTCGAGTATTTTTACTGTAGGAAGATACTTCACGTTTCTTTGCATATTTCCTCATGTCTTAGCTGTCAGAAGTGGTAAATAAGTAGTAAATTCATTTGTACTACTAAGCAACAAGACGCTCCTGTTGCTTCTCTTTATTCAAGCGTTTCATTTCTGCCATTGCAGAATCGAATGTTGCATGTGCGTAATAGTTCAGCGTCATGGCTATATTAGCATGTCCCATAATGTACTGTAATGCCTTTGGATTCATTCCTGCATTTGCATAGTTGGTACAGAATGTATGTCGCAAACTATGTGGAGTGATGTGTGGCAATTTATCCTCGTTATACTTATTGTATTTCTTAACAAGACCTTTCATCATGCCGTTGTAATCACTTGCCACTTTTGGATAGTTCTTTCTATTAAGAAAGAGGAAATCACTATATCCATCAATCTCAACACGCTTATCATTCTTTCGATTCGCTAACACTCGCTTAAATGCTTGATAGGCTTCTTCAACCATAGGAACTTGACGTTCGCCACTTTTGGTCTTTGGTGTTTCAATGTAGTACCCAATTTCAGTATCTCTCAATAGCTGATGGTCTATATTGACAAGACGATTCTCAAAATCTAAATCTGGAAGTGTCAAACCACCAAACTCTGAAATACGAAGACCTGTTTTTAAGAGTATCAGAATTTCATCATAATTTTTGCTGTAGGTTTTATCAGCTTTTGCAAAGGCTAACAGTTTTTCTTCCTGTTCTTCTGTTAGTACGGTCTTAGGGACAGTATCATCATCAAGAACTGCTTTCAGTTGAAAGTCAAATGGATTTTTCCGAACACAATCATCTTGTATAGCAATATAGAATGAAGCCTTTAAAGAACGTTTGTAGTTATTGATGGTTTGATAAGCATAACCATTTTCACTCATTCTAATAGCCCATTCTTTAGCGTCTGATGGCTTAATACTGTCAATACTTCTTACACCTAACTTGTCTTTCTTCAAAATATCCATAAGATATTTGCGTCCAGTTTCAGTGTTTTTTCTAACCTTTGGTCTTTGAGCGTTCTGTTTTGCGTAAAGCTGGCAGAGTGTCATTTTCTTTCCTACAACATCAATACCATCATGAATGTCTTTCTGTAACTCTGCGATTTTCTCTCTAAGTGAGATACAATCACGCTTTCCTGCTGGTACTCGGTCTGTAGCCACAAGTTTCCACGAGTAAACAAATTGCGGTTCTCCAAATGAATCTATATATTTGTATAAGTATCTTCCGTCTTTTCGTTGGCTCTCTCCAGTCTTTAAGATTCGACCTTTATTGTCACGTCTTTTTTCTGACATGGCATTTGCTCCTTTCCTTTATGGAAAGAGCCTTGATACGACTTAATACTATTTTATCATATACAAGACCCTTTGGCGACGCTAGATTGCGTCCAATGTATCTATAATTTTTTCAAATTGTTTTCGTTTAATCTGAATACGATTGCCATTCATAATCAGCCAATTTGCATTTTTATTTTCCTCTGCCAAGCGTCGTAGCTTGTTTTCGCCAATACGAAAATATTTTGACGCTTCTTCAATGGTTAGGGTATAACGTTCCCAAATAGGAATGTCAGTCTGCTTCATAAAATCCTCCTTTCCAAATCACTTATTTGGATTTCATAAAAGTTGTTTTACCAGCAATCGAACAGCTTTAGCAAAGCTCACGGGAGTTCCACCCCTGCATGGTTCTCATGTAGCCATACTCATTGCCTGCGACGGTTTTATCACGCTCGGACTATTGACTGTATGGGAGTATCATTATCACGATAAGAATGTCGTTGCAGGCAATCCTGCTAAAGATTGCTTCTCGGATCACTAACATGAATCGCTCGCTATCTTTATAAGATAGGTCATGGCGGTTAGTTCCGTTGGCTCTTTTCTTATCGAAACGTATTCGATTACTTTTATTCAGTTTTCAAAGAACAATGGCTCGTTAGCCTATCAAAACACATTGAAAGCTCAATATGCTTTGGTGGAATAACAAACCTCCCTGTTCGGGAAGCGTGGAATGGTTTAGCACGCTTCCACGAAAGGAGAGAGGATATTACTTAATTTCAAATGACAAAATCTTTGTAATCAGTCTGGTTTCCATTCTTCCACGTAAGACTTCATCAACGACCATACTTTGATTGCCATATTCATCTTTCATAAGTCGTAGGGAACGCTTCGTTATGTACCCTCTGTAATGATGTAGAATCTGGTTAATCGCTTCGGTATCGCCATCTGTTGCCTTTACAATGAGAGGAAAGGGAATCATAGGATATTGTGTTTTCATTCTTCAAATTCCTCCATAAACTTTTTAATTAAGGCTAGTCCACTGGTTCTATGCCGATAGACAGTAGAACGGTTCAATTTCAACAGGTCTGCAATTTCTGAATCGCTCATGTCCATAAAGTAAAACAGCAGTAGAATTTCACGTTTCTTGTCTGGCAACTCACGTAATGCTTCACTCAACAAATCATTTTCAACGCCTACTGATAACCCATTGAGTGTAAAAATCTGAAAGTCAGTTGAATAGTTATCTGTTGTCGCAAACTGGCTAACAAGATAATCGCCAACATCCGAAAAGGACACCTCACGCTTTGCAATCCTTGAAAGATAAAGCATATAATTCTTTCGCTCGTCTTCCATAGCACGTTTACAGATATAGTCAAACTGATTTTCTATTGTGGTCTGAAAAGAAGATGGTTTCATGTTTCTCACCCCCTTTCTGTCTAGGAAAGGAAGTGAGCCTTGCTCGTTTATCTCCTTTCACTCTTAGTCCCAATGTGAAAGGGGGATTTGTTGCATTACTGATAAATAAACTTTGTAAAAAAGTTCTGAATAGCCAAAAAAGCATATAAACAGATTTATTTCTCTGTTTACATGCTTCTGTTATTCTATCTATATGATTTATAAAACCACATTGGTGGACGTACTTATCTATTGCAGATAGACGACTTTTTTTGACAAGAACCCAATGTAAGGAAATTTATTGTATATGATGTACTTCATGGCGACGTTGACCTCCAACAAACCGCCATTTGGAAGTAATATACAATATTTTAACAGCGTAAATAGCACTACCATATAACGGTTTTTTTTATTGGCGTTTAGTAGTGCTTTTTATTAAATATAAACCTATAAACCATATAACACGTTTTTCTATACCTGTTTTTAATTCAGTAGGAACAATAAAATGTATAGAGGTGGTCTACTATGCGTAAAAAAGAAGATAAATATGATTTTAGAGCCTTTGGTTTAGCCATTAAAGAAGCTCGATTGAAACGAGGTTTAACTCGTGAACAAGTGGGAGCATTGATTGAAATTGACCCACGGTACTTAACTAATATTGAAAATAAAGGGCAACACCCCAGCATACAAGTTCTTTATGACCTTGTATCGTTACTTCATGTTTCCGTTGATGAATTTTTCTTACCTGCTAATAACTTGGTAAAAAGCACCCGACGATTACAGATAGAGAAATACATGGATAGCTTTACAGACAAAGAACTATCCTTAATGGAATCTTTAGCCAGCGGTATCAACGAAGCAAGAAACATCGAAGACTAATTAAAAGAATCCATACATAACGGAAAGAGCCGATAAAATGAGATTGTATTAATCTCATTTTATCGGCTCTGCGTCTTTGCGTCTGGCTCTGTAATCACAGTTACTTTGAACTGCTTTATTTCAATTAAATTTTCTTGTCTGCATTTCGGACAATAGAGGGGGAATTTTTTTAATTCAGTATCTTCCCTTATCTTTAATCGTGTTTTATTTCCACATACAGGACACAATATCCACTTGTAGTTTATAATAACTATCTCCTCCTCGTAAAATAAGTTTTAGGAGACATCAATCTCTCCCGTTCGTTAAAAAATATATTTATACAGAAATAACAAAATTAGGTTTAATGACTCGATATTGCGTGGATTTCAAGATACAATAGTCAGCGGAAAGGATCCGCATGGGATTGTACTATTTCCTCCTGTCGCTGGTAATATACTAGTCTTCGTTTAAAAGTATGCTCCCCAGACCGTTGATATAACTACCAACACACTATCTGTTTGGTTTATCTGAAACAGCTTCTAGTAGTAGATAGAAGTGCGGCTTGTTTTTGATAAACATTAGTATTCTAGTAGGCGAGGTTTTGGTTATACAACGTGTATCTTGGGATGCCCGCAGTATCGTAGTCTTTCCTAATTCAATCAAGAAAGGAGGTCCCTTCCATGAAATTATTTGTAGGTTTAGATGTTAGTTCTGATAAATTAGATGCTTGCTTCCTTACGGATACATTAACTATGGTTCTGTTGCAAAGTTTTAAATAAAGAATAAAATCCCTTACGGTATCTATGATTTAAGCTGGGATTCCCAATAATACCTTGATTTCAGTACAGACCGAAAACCCGAAGAGAGTGCCTTCTTTTCGGGTTTTCTTATATAATCCTCGAATGGCTTCCATGCCTTTAATCGTGGTAGAGGCAGTGCGTAAACTTCGATAGAATTTATTGCGTCTCTTTACTGGACGATGGTCTTGTTCAATCAAATTATTCAGGTATTTAATGGTACGATGTTCTGTCCCTTGATAAAAGCCGTATTCTTTTA
>SKEB01000499.1_pt1 | contig 32870 bp, 30 predicted proteins | sample 4826561 | NCBI WGS metagenome assembly SKEB01 (sample SAMN11008820, study PRJNA524170) | human gut metagenome | biome: Human fecal sample; material: Feces; isolation source: fecal sample from pouch patient p17 | host: Homo sapiens | place: Israel: Tel-Aviv | collected 2016-03-29
GAAAGACACGGATCATCACGGATGTCAGCTGCGGCATGGTTAGAAATACCGGATTTTGCGGTCAGAATTTGCCGCCGCATGTTTATCTGGAACTTTTAAGTATCTAGTTCTTATAATATTACTTATCACCCAAAGTGGTCTATGCTTATTGCGACAATTCCTTTGGGTTTGTTTTCACAGAATTATCACAGAATGATTCCCTTTTGAACACATTTCTTTCGTAGGCTAGATACGGAAACAGGAAAAAGGAGGAAATGGTTTTGATTGAAATCAATCATCTGGTCAAAAAATATGGGGAACATGTGGCGGTGGATGATCTGACGCTTACGGTGGAACCCGGGAAAATCTATGGTTTTCTCGGACCGAATGGTGCCGGAAAATCCACGACAATGAATATGATTACAGGATACCTTGGCGCAACGAGCGGCGAGGTGAAGATCAACGGTCACGATATTTTTGCCGATCCGCAGGAGGCAAAAAAATGCGTGGGGTATCTGCCGGAGATACCGCCGCTCTATACGGAGATGACAGTGCGGGAGTATCTGGATTTCGTGGCAGAGCTGAAAGGTCTGGATAAAAAGGTAAGAAAAACACAGACAGAAGAGATTATGGAGCTGACACACACGAAGGAAGTGAGTGAGAGGCTGATCCGCAATCTCTCCAAAGGATATCGGCAGCGCGTCGGCTTTGCACAGGCGATCATGGGGTATCCGGATGTCATTATACTGGATGAACCCACGGTGGGACTGGACCCGAAGCAGATCATCGAAGTGCGTGAACTGATTAAGGAGCTCGGGAAAAAGCACACCGTGATTTTGAGTTCCCATATTCTGACAGAGATTTCGGCGGTCTGCGATCATGTGTTTATCCTGTCGAAGGGAAAACTTGTGGCGAGCGATTCGACGGAACATCTGCTGGAGCGGATGTCGGGAGCACAGGAAATCGCGCTTCTGGTAAAAGAGAAAGAGCAGCGCATGGAGGAACTCTTAAAGGAACTTCCGGGTGTGGCGGAAGTGAGCAGAGAGCCGGGAGAAGCAGCGGAGGAAGTCCTGTTTCATGTGACGGCGGAGCGGGGCGAAGATATCCGTGAGGCATTGTTTCATGCCTGCGCAAAAGAAGAGATTCCGGTTCTGGAAATGCACACGGAGACAAAATCGCTGGAGGATGTTTTCCTTGAACTTACAGGAGCAGATGGGAAAGGAGAACAGGCATGATTGCAATTTTAAAAAGAGAGTGGAAAAGTTATTTTCAGAATATCACAGGATGGCTGTTTATCGCTGCCGTTCTGGCACTGTACGGTCTGTACTTTTTAGCGTATAATCTGCGGGCGGGATATCCGTATGTGTCGTACACACTTTCGGCGATCTCGTTTATCATGTTGATTGCCGTTCCGATTCTCACCATGCGTTCCATGGCGGAAGAGCGGCACAGCAGAACTGACCAGCTGGTACTCACAGCGCCGGTTTCGCTTGGAAAGATGATTTTTGGAAAATTTTTAGCCATGGTGGGCGTTTTTACCGTTGCCGTGGCGGTGATTGCGGTAACGCCACTTGTCCTGGCTGCCTTTGGCACGGTGCCGATGGGAGAAAACTATGTGGCGGTTTTGGGCTTCTGGCTGTACGGATGTACCTGCATCGCAGTCGGTATGCTGGCGTCGGCGCTGACGGAGAGTCAGGTAATTGCAGCGGTCGTGGCGTTTGCATTCCTTTTTCTGGGATATATGATGAACAGCATCACGGGATTGATCGGCGACCATCTGATCACGAAGGTACTGGGCGCATATGATCTGTACACACCGCTTCAGAGTTTTATGAGCGGCTGTCTGGATCTGACGGGCGTTGTGTATTTTGTCAGTGTGACGGCATTGTGTCTGTTTTTGACCTGCCAGTGTGTGCAGAAGAGACGCTGGAGCATGACGACGAAAAAACTGACCACAGGAATGTTTTCCGTGGCGATGATTGTGGTGGGATTTGCGGTTGCGGTTGCAGTCAACATGGTGGTAAAGGAGATGCCATCCTCCTGGACGGCGGTAGATGCAACTTCCACAAAGCTGTACAGTCTGACGGATACCACAAAGGATTATGTGAAAAATCTGTCGCAGGACGTCACGATCTATGTGCTTTCGTCCGAGAAGTCGGCGGACAGTACGTTGGCGGAGACACTGCAACGGTATGAAGATCTCTCCAAACATTTAAATGTGGTTTACAAAGATCCGGCAAAGAGTCCGAATTTTTATCAGCAGTATACGGACAGTGCGCCGAGCCAGAACAGTATGATCGTGGTGTCGGACGCGAGATCGCGCGTGGTGGATTACAGCGACATCTATGAATATTCTTATGACTATTCTACATATTCAAGCTCTGTGGACGGTTATGATGCGGAGGGACAGCTGACCAGCGCCCTGCAGTATGTGACGAAGGCAGACAGTGAACTTCCGGTCATCTACGAGATTACCGGTCATGGAGAAAATACCCTTTCTGGCGGTTTCTCGGAGGCGGTTGAGAAAGCCAATATGACGGTGTCACAGCTGGCATTGCTGACGGAAGATGCGATTCCAGACGATGCAGCGGCAATCATCATCAACGGACCGACATCAGACTTTTCGGAGGATGATGCCACGAAGGTAAAGGAGTATCTGCAAGGCGGAGGAAGAGCGCTCATCGCCTGCAACTTCGAGTATCAGGATCTGCCGAATTTTGCTTCGGTTCTGGAGGCGTACGGCATTGAACGGGTAGCTGGCATTGTGATGGAAAACAGTGCATCAGCATGCTACCGGAGTACCCCGTATTATCTGTTGCCGGAAATTGAGTCGACAGCCTATACTTCATCTGTGACGGGCGGGTACATTTTCGCGCCGTACAGCGAGGGACTGAGCTATCCGGAGGAAGCGGAAGATATTACCTACACACCGCTGCTTGTCACAAGCGATCAGGCGGTGTCCAAGACGGATGTGGCAAATGCGGAGACGCCGGAGCTGGAAGACGGGGACATTGCAGGACCGTTTACGATTGCGCTGGCGGCAGAACAGGATGTGGATGACGACAACACGATGAAACTGGTGGTGTTTGGCTCCACGGAAATGCTGACAGACAATGCGGACTCGATTGTATCGGGAAGAAATGTGTCCATGTTCTCAGATGCGTTAGGACAGCTTGCCGGTGACGACGGAGAGTCGACGGGTGTCATTCCGGTCAAGGAGTATACGCTTGGAACGATTACGGTTACGTCACTCGGAACGCTGATCGGCGGACTTGCGGCAACGGTTATCCTACCGATTCTGCTGATTGTGACCGGTGTTGTGATCTGGGCGGTAAGGAGAAAGAAATAATGAAGAAACAGAAAAAACAGTTCTTTGGCATGCTGCTTGTCCTCGCAGTGCTTGCAGCAGCCTATGGAGGAATTCATGTATACAATCAGAAACAGGAGGAAAAAGAGGCGGGCGAGGAGAAAACAGAGAAACTTACAGTTGTCGATTTTGAAACCGATGATGTGACGGCATTCTCGTACGTGCTGGGCGGTCAGGTTTATGCCTACACGAAAACGGACGGAGAGTGGACCTGGGACGGGGATATTTCACTCACCCTCGACACGTCACAGATCGACGCTATGCTGGATGCGGTCACGGGCCTTACGGCGGAGAGTGAGATTACAGACGGCGAGGATCTGGCGCAGTACGGTCTGGAAAATCCGTCGGGGATCATCACCCTCAACACGGCAGACGGCACGACGACGCTGCAGCTCGGAGACAAAAATGCAGTGACCGGGCAGTATTACCTGAAGGTGGCAGAGAGTGATAAGATCTATCTCGTGTCGCGGGATCTCTCCGGCACCTTCTCCAAGACACCGCAGGAACTTTTAAAGGAGGAAGAGACGGAGGAGACTGAGAGTGTGGACGCGACTGAGGGCGTAGAGGCGGCTGCGGGCGTAGACGCGACCGAGAGCACCGTGCCCGAGGACAGTACGGAAGAGTAGAGGACGGATCAAAAGAGCCACTGCACGGGCAGGGAGATGGACTCCGTAATAAGAGAAAAACGATAGATGTTCCAGATACAAAGGATGCGGGCATTCTAAACACAAAATGCGGAATTTCTAACCCTGCCCGCCGAAACATCCTTGATGATCCATGTCTTTCCAAGCTTGGAGCACTCTACAGGGTGTGTCCGCAAGCCGGCAGACAATTTTAGGACTTTCGTGTGTCCCTTTGGACACCGCTGAACATAACATAACCGCGCGAAGCCGCTGTCTGAGGCGGCATCTGCCCTGTGTTCAATAGCAGATGCCGGCGAGTTCGGTTCGCGCGGTTTTATATTGTCTGTGAAGCGGTGCCCATTAGGGACACTAGAAAGTCCGCTCATTGTCTGCGGGTTGTCGGACACACCCTGTGGATTGTCCAAGCGTGGCAAAGACACGGAATTCGATGTTCCGGCGGGCAGGGAAGAAATTCTCTCATTTTGTTTCAAAGAATCCCCGCATCCGTTTGTATTCTGGAACATTCTGCCGGTTTTTCTCTTATCCTGAAATCTGTATCTATTTTCCCTGCCCCTGCGGCGGCTCCTTTTGCTCGGCGTCCTCTTCGGACGACTTGTGCACGAGCTTATAGATGAGCGTGTACGCCCACAGCAGAACCGGAATGATGACGGTCGCGTAGATGGAGACCATCAGCAGATTCATAAAATTCTCGCTGGAACTTAAAGCGCAGACGAGCGTGGATGCATACAGCAAAAGCAGAAGAATGGCGCCGGCTGCGGCAAGAATACGTTTCACTTTTTTCATGGTAACCTCATTTCTAAACAGCCTTCTGGTTTACGGCTGTACCTTTATGGTAGATGGAAAAGGCGGTTCCGTCAAGCAGAAAAAATTTACACGAATTGTACAAACTTTATAAAAACCATATAAAGTTTACTGAAAACACAAAAAATATTACAGGAATTTGATAGCTGCCTCCCAGTGGAACTCTTACAATAAGGACTGTTGAGTTTGCAATGTAAGAGAGCACTGGGAGGTTTTATTTTGGCTGAATTGGCGTTAGAACATGTGGGAAAAGTATACCGGAACGGTTATGAAGCAATTCATGACTTTTCGCTTGAGATAAAAGAAGGAGAATTTTTGATTCTGGTTGGACCGTCCGGTTGCGGGAAATCGACGCTGCTGCGCATGATCGCAGGTCTGGAGGACATCTCGTCGGGCGAGCTGTGGGTGGACGGAGAGATCGAGAATTACAAGGAGCCGCGGGAGCGGAATCTCGCCATGGTATTTCAGAATTATGCGCTGTATCCCAATATGAGCGTGTACGACAATATCGCATTTTCCCTGAGCGTGAGGAAGGTCGATAAGAAGGAGATAAAAAAGAAAGTATACGATACGGCAAAAATGCTTGGCATTGAGCATCTGCTGGACAGAAGACCGGGAGAACTCTCCGGCGGGCAGAAACAGCGCGTGGCGATCGGAAATGCGATTATCCGCAATCCAAGGGCGCTTTTGATGGACGAGCCGCTGTCCAATCTGGATGCGAAACTGCGGACGCAGATGCGGGTGGAACTGGCGGCATTGCAGCATGCGGTGGGAACAACGACGATCTATGTTACGCACGATCAGACGGAGGCCATGACGCTTGGCACACGGATTGTGGTGATGCGGGATGGAAAAATGCAGCAGGTGGATACACCGGCGAACCTCTATGCAAAGCCGGTCAACCGGTTTGTCGCAGGATTCATCGGAACGCCGTCCATGAACTTTTTCGAGGCACAGGTGGTTTCCTGGGAGGAGGCTCCGGCGCTTCTGGTCGGGGAGTACCGCATGATGCCGTGCAGGGGGGATGCAGCGCGGATAAGCAGACACGGAAGCGACAGCGTGATCCTTGGCATACGCCCGGAAAACATCCTGTGGGAGGCACCGGAATGTGTAAGCGCCGGGGCGGATTACGTGGAGGCGATGATTCTTGAGGTGGAGCTGCTTGGAGCCGAGAAGCTTTTGTTTTTCCTTTTATATGGGAAAAAGTATGTGGCAAAGATTCCGGCGGGATATGATGCCCGGGCAGGTGAGGTGCGCCGGCTGTACTTCGATGTGACAGCGATCCATCTGTTTGACTGCGACAGTGAAATGCGCATCTGAAAGGAGACAACATGAATGCATTTGTAAAGCTAAGACAAAAGATCAGCCCGTACCTGTTTTTGGTGCCGTGTCTTATCGTATTCGGACTGTTCTTATTTTATCCGTTTGCAAAAACGATCTATTTAAGCCTGTATAAAACCGACAAGCTGGGACAGGCAAAGCTGTTTGTCGGCTTCGGAAACTATATCGATCTGTTTACGTCAGAATCTTTTTATAACAGCCTGCTTGTAACCCTGATTTTTGTGGTGATCGTGGTAACGGTCAGCATGCTGCTCGGTCTTGTGACGGCGCTGCTGGTGAATAAAAATTTTCCGGGAATCCGGGTCTTTTCCACGGCGTACGCACTGCCGATGGCGATCGCCTCAAGCGCCGCTGCACTGATTTTCGAGATTATGTTAGATCCGACGATCGGCATTCTCGACAAATTCCTGCGGTCGGACATCAACTGGCTGCATGACGAGCGCTATGCGCTGGTGTGCGTGGCACTTCTGACGGCGTGGTTGAACAGCGGGATCAATTATCTGTATTTTTCGGCGGGACTTGCCAATATTGACGAGTCGATCTATGAGCGGGCGTCTGTGGATGGCGCGAACGAGTGGCAGAAGTTTACCAGATTAACGCTGCCGGGACTAAGCCCGATCCTGTTTTATACAGTCATCGTCAATATTATCCTGGCGTTCCAGTCGTTCGGGCAGGTGAAAATCTTGACGGAAGGCGGGCCGGGTGAATCGACGAACCTGATCGTCTATTCGATCTACCGCGACGCGTTTTTTAATTTCCGCTTCGGCGGGGCGGCGGCACAGTCTGTGGTACTGTTTTTGATTGTCATGCTGCTGACATTGCTCATGTTCCGTCTGGAAAAGAAGGGAGTGAAGTATTGATGGATATCAGGCTCGAGCCGCGCACTGCGGCACATCCGAAGAGAGAAGAGATCGAACGGCTGCACGAGACCATGAAAAAAGGGGAACTCGGCAGAAAACGGCGCAGATTATGGAGCCGTTTCGGCGTCAATCTGGTGGTGTCGGTATTGGTGATCCTTCCGCTTTTGTATGCGCTTTCCATTGCGTTTATGCCATCCGGGGAATTGTTCTCGATGGAGATGAATCTGATTCCGAAGCAGCCGACGCTTGACAATTTTGCACAGGCGTTTACAAAGATTCCGCTGTTTCGCTTTATTTTAAATTCGTTTCTGGTGGCGGGATGCATTACGCTCGGACAGATTATTTCCTGCTCCCTTGCGGCGTTTGCACTGTCATTTCTGGACTTTAAGGGAAAAAATGTGATTTTTATGCTGATCATGGCGACGATGATGGTGCCGGGTGAAGCGACAATTATTTCCAATTATTTAACGGTAAGCGGATGGGGCTGGCTGAATTCCTACAAAGTGCTCATCATTCCATATATCACTTCCGCCATGGGGATCTTTTTGTTCCGTCAGTTCTATCTGACCTTTCCAAAATCCCTGTATGAGGCGGCAAAGATCGACGGCTGTCCGAATCTGGTGTTCATTGTCCGGATTCTGATCCCTCTGACGAAGTCGGCGATCGGAGCGATGGCGGTCTATACCTTCATCAACGCTTACAACATGTATATGTGGCCGTTGTTAGTAACCGGAACCGAGGAGATGCGAACCGTGCAGATTGGTATCAGCATGTTAAACAGTGTGGATTCCCAGTCGATTACGATGGTAATCGCGGGAGTTGTGATGGTGATTCTGCCGTCGCTGTTTGTGTTTATCTTAGGACAAAAGCAGCTGATCCGCGGTATGTTTTCCGGTGCCGTCAAGGGCTGACATAGAAAAAAGGAACTCACTAATTCAAAAGGAGAAAAAAGAGGAATGAAGAAGAGAATCATTGCATCATTGTTAACAGCATCCATGCTTGCAGCAGCACTTGCAGGCTGCGGGGGAAGCACGGCGCAGACGGCGGATACGTCCGCAGACGCTGCAGGGGAAGCGGAGAGTGCGCAGGGTGATCCGGCAACGGTGACGGAAAAAGAGACGAATGTGTCCGCCACGGCAGATGCGGATCTTTCCGGGACGACGATCACATTCTGGCACTCTATGAGCGGTGTAAACGGCGAGGCACTTACCGCGCTTGTGGATCAGTTCAATGAGGAGAACACCTATGGCATTACGGTGGATGCGGAGTTTGAGGGCGAGTACGATGATGCGATCAACAAATTAAAGAGCAGCATGGTGGGAGGAAGCGGTCCGGATCTGATTCAGGTCTATGAGATCGGCACCCGTTTCATGATCGACTCCGGCTGGGTGATTCCGATGCAGGAGCTGATGGATGCGAACGGCTATGACAACTCCAATATCGTGCCAAATATTGCCGCTTACTACACGATCGACGACCAGCTCTACTCCATGCCGTTTAATACATCCACGCCGATTCTCTATTACAATAAGGATATGTTTGATGCGGCGGGAATCACCGAGGTGCCGACGAGCCTGGAGGGGATCGATGCGATTGCCGACGATCTTGTGAACAAGGGCGGTGCAGGAGAGGCACTTTCCATGGGAATCTACGGATGGTTCTTTGAGCAGTTTATCTGCAAGCAGGGACTGACCTACGCAAACAATGACAACGGAAGAAGCGCGGCGGCGACAGCCGTGGATTTTGACGGCAACGGTGCGGCTCTCTCGATCGTATCCGCCTGGAAGGATCTCTACGACAAGGGATATGCACCGAATGTGGGAGTTGGCGGCGATGCAGGTCTGACAGACTTCTCTGCAGGAAAAGCGGCGATTACGCTTGGCTCCACCGCTTCCTTAAAGCAGATCTTAAACGATGTCAATGGCTTCTTTGAGGTGGGAACCGCATATTTTCCGGGCATCAAGGATACAGATCAGGGCGGTGTGTCCATCGGCGGAGCATCCCTCTGGGCAATCCAGAATCAGGATGATGTAAAGGCACAGGCAACCTGGAAGTTCGTGGAATATCTGGTATCGGCAGAGTCTCAGGCATACTGGGCAACCCAGACAGGATATTTCCCGGTTACCAACGATGCGTACAATGAGGATGTATTCAAGCAGAACATCGAGCAGTACCCACAGTTCCAGACCGCGATCGACCAGTTGAACGACACCAAGGGCGAGTACGCGGGAGCGCTTCTCTCTGTATTTCCGGAAGCACGCCAGACGGTACAGACCGAGATCGAGAACACGTTAAATGACAAGGAGACACCGGAGGAGGCAGTGCAGAAGATGGCGGACACGATCAACGCTTCCATCGAGGACTACAATCTGTTAAACGAATAGTTTTTTAAGAACCCGCCAAAAGGGACTGTCGCTTGAAGCAGACAGTCCCTTTTGACGTGGCAGGCAATATAATGAGAAGAGCATACCCACCGATTTCAGATGGAATGCATCTGGAAATTCGGATCAAAAAATGTGGCATTTCTAACCAACCAGTTTTTGCATCAGCGATGATCCGTGTTTTTCCAAGTTTTGAGCACTCCACGGGTGTGTCCGCAACCCGCAGACAATTTTAGGATTCTCGTGTGTCCCTTACGGCACTGCTGAGCAGAACATAACCGCGCGAAGCCGATGTCTGAACCGTCATCTGCCCTGACTTCAATAGCAGATGACGGCGAGTTTCGGTTCGCGCGGTTTTATATTGTCTGTGAAGCAGTGCCGTTAGGGACACTAGGGAATCCGCTCATTGTCTGCGGTTTGTCGGACACATTCCGTGGATTGTCAAAACGTGGAAGAGACACGGAATCCGATGCAAAAATCCGGCAGGAAGAAATGCACACATTTTTCTCAACGAATGTTCCATCTGCATTTCCATCTGAAATCGGTGGGATGTGTCTCTTATCCTATTGCCTGTCACATCAAAATTAACGGTCTGTTTCCAGCGCCACCCCGTTGCTTTTGGCGGGTTCTGTAAAAAAGTCTTTGAAATATGCCGGAAAATTTGTTATAATACTATAGTGCATCTTTGACATAGCAGATGTCGGACAAGCAATCCGGCAGATAGATGCAAATAATCATGAAATCGAGGAATCAGATATGGCATTATTAGAGCAGTGGCAGAAAGTTGCTTATAATGAGAAGGCAGACAGAGGAGAACTGCAGAGATTCTGGCAGAGATATTTTCTTCTGGAAAAGGGTGTCTATGAGAAGCTTCTGACGAACCCGGATGAGAAGGTAGAGGGAACGGTCAAAGAGCTTGCAGATAAATACGGACTGAGCATCATGGATATGACAGGTTTCTTGGACGGTATCAACGAGAGCCTGGTAGAGCCGAACCCGATCGACACCATGGAGGAAGATACGAAGGTCAGCCTCGTATTCGACAAGGAGAAGCTGTACAAGAACATGGTCGACGCGAAGGCAGACTGGCTCTATGAGCTTCCGATGTGGAATGACATTTTTGACCCGGAGACGAAGAAGAGACTGTATCTGGAGCAGAAGAAGTCCGGAACGGTTATCGTCGGAAAGAAAGTCGGACGCAACGATCCGTGTCCGTGCGGTTCCGGCAAGAAATACAAATTTTGCTGTGGAAAGTAAGCACAGGAAGCAGAGTGCAAGGGAAGTACCGGTATGTGGTACTTCCTTTTTTGTGTAATAGGCAAATTCTTCCTGCTGTGGAAAAAGAAAACCGGTTATAAAAGAAATTGCTCCGGAGATACTTAAGAATGGGAATGTATCATTCCAGAGAACAAGGATCGAAAGGAGAAAAGAGATATGACATTACTGGATTGTGCGGTAACCGGATGTGCTTACAACGAGGATCGCTGCTGCTGCAAGGGCAACATCAAGGTTGAGGGAAGCGAGGCGGTGCATCAGAATGAGACCTGCTGCGGAAGCTTTGTGGAGCGCGGGGAGAAAAACTGCGGATGCAATGTAAAAGAGCATGAGTCAAAGACAATCGATGTGGCATGTGAGGCCTGCAACTGCACGTTTAACGAGAATAAGAAATGCAGTGCGGACCATATCGGCATCGCAGGGGGCAACGCCTGTTCCTGCGGCGAGACAGAGTGCGCAAGTTTCTGCTGCAAATAGGAGAAAAGACGGGGAGCCGGAGGCAATGCAAAACGGTTCCCCGTTTTGCATTCCGGTGGAATTTTCCTCTTGTAAAGTGCGCCTGATGGAAGTACAATGAAAGCAAAATTAGGAAAAAAGTCATGCAGTGCAAAAGGGGGAACCGATGAATGAGAAAAAAGTCACATATTTCGCTGGCGCGCTATATGGTGGAGAATTTAAAGGATGAAGAATTAAAACATCACAAATTTTCTTTTTATCTGGGAAGTATTCTGCCGGACATCAAGCCTTCGTTTCTCTATAAGAGACACGAGATGGACGGAACGTTTCCTTATGTCAGCAGACATATCAGGCGTCTGTCGGAGGGAGATGCGCTGATCCGGAAGAAAAAGGGGTGCAAGTATTACCGGGATCTGGGACAGATCAGCCATTATCTGGCGGATTATTTTACATTTCCGCACAACACCATTTACCCGGGCAGCCTGAAGGATCATTGTTCTTACGAGGAGAAGTTAAAGCGGGACTTAAGATCGTACCTTAAGAGCGGTGAGGCTACCAGGCATCACCGGCTGCTGCAGCTTAAGGAAGAACATGAGAAGTTGCAGAATAAGAAAAAGGCAGAGCCGCTCATCGACGCGGAGGCGATCTGTGCTTTTATCCAGAAGTCGCATGACGAGTATCTGGCGCACAAGCATGGCGTGGAGGATGATATAGAACATATTGTCGAGGTGAATCACAAAGCGCTGGATGCAATGATGAAGTTATTGGCGAATAAACGCGCCGAGTGGAGAATCCGGCACTCATAATGTCGAAAAATGACGGGTTGTTTTCGTTGATTTTCGTGTTCGGACATAGTAATATAATGAATGTAAGGCAGGCAGTGAAGAGCAGATTTATGTGGGAATGCCCACCTTTAGTGCTATGTTAACGTCAGACATAGGAATCTTAGCGTTTTAAGGAGGATTCATATGAACAGAATCTATGAGTTACAAAAGAAGATCGAGACGGCGAGACACGAGTTGGATGAAGCACTGTTGCAGGAGAACAGGTTTGAGTACTATTACGAGAAAAGCACCAGACTGGACAAGCTGATAGAAGAATATCTTGAGAGTCAGGAGGGTGTCAGGGTCTGACAATTGAATAAACACAGCAAACAGGACGGAACATATATGCGAGGCATGTATGCGAGGTCCTTTTTTTATGCCCAAACGCAAGTTTTGGGCTTTTTTCTATTGCAATTTGGTACAAGGTGGGGTAATATTATCATACAAGTGGAGGAAAGTGGTGGAGAATGGTACAAAGTGGTGGATAAGTTCATAACTTTGTGGAAAACCACTGAAGGCAGGTGTTTGTGTTATGTTCATGGGAGAATACAATCACACAGTGGATCCAAAGGGCAGACTGATCGTTCCATCCAAATTCAGAGAGCAGTTAGGCAGTGAATTTGTGGTTACCAAGGGACTGGATGGATGCTTGTTTGTGTACCCTGCCGAAGAGTGGCACAATATTGAGGAGAAGTTCCGCAATATTTCCATGACATCGAAGGATGCCAGAAAGTTTTCCCGTTTTTTCTTTGCTGGGGCGGCCGCAGTGGAGCTGGACAAGCAGGGCAGAATTCTGCTTCCGCCGGTTTTGCGCGAATATGCCAATTTACAAAAAGATGTGGTGCTCGTGGGAGTCTTAAGCCGCGTGGAGATCTGGGATAAGGACAGATGGCAGGAGAATACCTACGATGAGGATGAGATGGACGAGATCGCAGAGCACATGGCGGATCTTGGATTCAGTATCTAAGCAGGAGGCGCAGGTTGGAGTTTAAACATTATTCCGTTCTACTGGAAGAGACAATTGAACATCTGAACATCAGACCGGACGGAATCTATGTGGACGGAACGCTTGGCGGTGCCGGACATGCCAGTGAAGTGGCAAAACGGTTATCGGAAAAGGGACGTCTCATCGGCATCGATCAGGATGCGGATGCGATCCGGGCAGCGGGAGAGCGCTTGAAGCCGTTCGGCGATAAGGTTACGATCATCCGGAGCAATTACGCCAACATGAAAGAGGAACTTCATGCGATCGGTATAGAGCATGTGGACGGCATCGTGCTGGATCTGGGCGTGTCATCGTTCCAGCTTGACACACCGGAGCGGGGATTTACCTACCGGGACGCCGATGCGCCGCTTGATATGCGCATGGATGACAGACAGAGTCTCACGGCAAGGGATATTGTCAATGACTACAGCGAGATGGATCTCTATCGGATCATCCGCGATTACGGTGAAGATAAATTTGCAAAAAATATTGCAAAACATATAGTGAACGAGAGACAGAAGAAGCCGATTACGACGGCGGGAGAACTGTCGGAAATTATTCGGGAGTCCATCCCGATGAAAGTGCAGAAGACCGGAGGAAATCCGGCAAAGCGTACGTTTCAGGCAATCAGAATTGAATTGAATCACGAACTGGAAGTGTTGCAGGACAATCTGGATACGATGATCGATCTGCTTAATCCGGGAGGAAGGATCTGTATTATTACCTTTCACTCATTAGAGGACCGGATCGTCAAGACGAATTTTAAGCGCAACGAGAATCCATGTACCTGCCCGAGTGATTTCCCGGTATGTGTATGTGGGAAAAAGTCCAAGGGAAGAGTGATTACAAGGAAGCCAGTATTGCCGGGGGAGAGAGAGCTTGCAGAGAATTCGAGATCGAAGAGTGCAAAGCTCCGCGTATTTGAAAGAGCTTAGAGTGTAGTGAGGGAAGTGGCAGTTATGAGAAATGAAGCGGCAGAGAGAAAATATTATATTGACGGGAATACTGTCCGCAGGATGGAAGCAGCGCCTGCAGTGACGAGACCGGATCGCAGGATCAGAGAGAGCCGCCCGGAGCATGTCACAAGAGAGAGAAGGGAGCGCGAGAGACGGGAGCGGGAACGCGAGATTGAATTAAGAAACAGAAAGCGTGCAGCCAGAAGAAATCAGGAGCGTGCTCTGCGCATGAGCAAGAGCTATGTGGCATTTCTCACGATGGCTGTGATGGTGTTCGGCATCTTTACCGGTGCATACATCCACATCCAGTCGGAGATGACGGCGCGCATGAATCAGATATCAAGCCTTGAGAGCCAGATCGCAGATCTGAAAGCCGACAACGACGAGGCATACAAGCGGATCAATACGAGCGTGGATCTTGACAGCATCCGGAATACGGCGATGACAGAATATGGAATGTCCTATGCGAAGGAATCGCAGATTGTGTACTATACAGTGAACGATGACGATTACATGAACCAGTACAGTGAGATTCCGCGTGAGTAGGATGACAGGAGAGGCGCATGGCAAAGAAAAAAAGAAGACCGCTGTTGAAATTTCCCAGGCGCATGCAAAAAAAGCTGATTGTCATGTTTACCATTGTGGCAGGCATGCTGATCGGTCTGATCGGGCGCCTGATGTATATTGAATATACCAGCGGTGAAAAATATGAAAAAATTGTGTTGTCCCAGCAGGAATACGACAGCAAAGTGATTCCTTACCAGAGAGGCGATATTGTCGATGCAAAGGGGACAGTGATGGCAACCAGTATTGCAGTGTACAATGTGATACTGGATTGTTCTGTTTTAACGAGCGATGAGGATTACGTTGCGCCGACGATTCAGGCGCTTGTGCAGTGTTTTCCGGACTTGAGCAGCGATGAGCTTTACGGATATGTCCGGAATGATCCGCAGAACCGTTATATTGTGCTGAAGAAGAAAATATCGTACGACGAGATGCAGCCGTTCGTGGAACTGCAGGATGCGACGGATGAAAAGGGCAGAAAGGTGAACCCTGACATCAAGGGCGTATGGTTTGAGAAGGAATATCAGAGAGAGTATCCGTACGGATCGCTCGCCAGCGCGGTGATCGGATTTACGGCATCCGGAAATGTCGGAGTGAACGGTCTGGAGAATTATTACAACAGCACGTTAAACGGCATCAACGGGCGTGAGTTCGGCTATCTGAATACGGATAATAATTTTGAGAAAACGATCAAGCAGGCGACAAACGGCAACAACATCGTGACAACGATTGATGCGAATATCCAGTCCGTGGTGGAGGGCAAGATCCGGGAATTCAACGAGGCGTACACAGGCGCCTACCGCGAAGGGGATGCGGGAGCTTCCCATATCGGAGTCCTGATTATGGATCCGAATAACGGGGATGTGCTCGCCATGGCGAATTATCCGAATTTTGATCTGAGCAACCCGAGAGATCTCTCCGCGTATTACACCGAGGAAGAACTCGCTGCCATGGATGATGACGCAAAGATGGATGCACTAAACCAGCTGTGGCAGAACTTCTGCGTGTCGTATACCTATGAACCGGGATCGACGGCGAAGCCTTTTACCGTGTCGGCAGGACTTGAGACCGGGACGGTGACCACGGCAGACACCTATTACTGCGACGGGTATGAGACGATCTCTGGTCATGACATTCACTGTGTCAAGAGAGACGGACACGGAATGGAGACATTGGAGCAGACGCTGATGAATTCCTGCAACGATGCGCTGATGCAGATGTCCTATAAAATAGGAAGAGATAACTTTGAAAACTACCAGCAGATTTTCGGATTTGGTCAGAAGACCAACATTGATCTGCCGGGAGAGACGAGAACCGATTCTCTGATCTATACCGGCGACAACATGACGGTGGTGGATCTTGCGACAAACGCATTCGGTCAGAACTTCAACACGACGATGATCCAGCTTGCCACAGGCTTCTGCTCGATTGTAAACGGCGGAAAGTTCTATCAGCCGCATGTGGTAAAACGGATTACGGATGAGAACGGCAACGTTGTGCAGGAGATCCAGCCGACACTTCTTCGGGAAACCATCTCGGAGAGTACGTCCGAGACGCTGCGGCAGTATATGTATTCCACCGTTACCTCAGGTACCGGAGCGACAGCGAAAGTGGACGGCTACTCAATGGGCGGCAAGACGGGAACGGCACAGAAAGCGGGACGTGACGGCGTCAACTATCTGGTATCGTTTATTGGATTTGCACCGGTCGACGATCCGCAGCTTGTGATTTACTGCGTGGTCGACGAGCCGAATGCGGTGGAGCAGTACCACAGCTCTTTTGCACAGAATATTGTGCGTGAGATCTTAGAGGAAGTGCTTCCTTACATGAACATCTACCGCGATGAGCAGACCACCGGAATTCATGCAGGGTGGGACATTACGGGAACAGATACCGGAGCGACAGCGATGACGGACGTTGTAAACGAGGAGACTCCGGTGGAAGAAGGACTGGATGTGCCGGACACAACGGATACCCTGCCGGGAAATGAAGAGGAGGCGGAAGGCACAGACACGCCGCAGGATAGCGGAGACACGCCGCAGGATAACGGGGATGAACCGCAGGATAGCGGAGACACCCCGCAGGATAACGGAGATATCCCACAGGATAGTGGAGACATCCCACAGGATAACGGACAGCAATAACAGACATAACCTCACGAAAGGATGAATAAAATTTCATGGAGAACTTTCGTGAGGTTTTTTCTATATGTCACAGGAACATGCATTTTACCGGAGCAAGACATTCAACCGCAGAAAAATATGGCTGATGTTCCTCGCCGTGTTTTTCGTGCTGATGTTTCTGGGCGGACGGCTCGTCTATCTGATGGTCTTCTGCTCGGAATACTACGGGCAGAAGGCGGAGGATCTTCATGAGAGAGAGCGTGATATCAAGGCAGCGCGGGGAAGAATCATCGATGCCACGGGAAAAATCCTTGCGACGAACAAATCGGTCTGTACCATTTCCGTGATTCACAGTCAGATCGATGAGCCGGAGAAGGTGATTGCGGCACTGCAAAAAGAACTGGGGCTCACGGAGGAGGAAGTGAGAAAGCGGGTGGAGAAGGTCAGCTCCATTGAGCGGGTCAAGACGAATGTTGACAAGGAGACCGGAGACCGCATCCGTGCCTACGGCCTTTCCGGAATCAAGGTCGACGAGGATTACAAGCGGTATTACCCTTTGGATACCATGGCGTCCACGGTGCTCGGCTTTACGGGTGCGGATAACCAGGGAATTCTGGGGCTTGAAGTCAAATACGATTCCTATTTGCAGGGAACGAGCGGCAAGATCCTCACCCTCACGGATGCGCGCGGGATTGAGATTGAAAATGCGGGAGAGACGCGGCTTGAGCCGGTGAACGGCTATGATTTATATATTTCCATGGACAGCAATATCCAGCAATACTGTGAGCAGGCGGCAGAAAAGGCATACATAAAAAAGCAGGCGGATGAGGTGTCCGTGATTGTCATGAACCCGCAGAACGGGGAGCTCATGGCGATGGTAAATTATCCGGAATTCAATCTGAACGAACCGTTTACCTTAATTGAGGAGATGGGAGCGGATGGGACGGAGTCTGCGGACAAAAAACAGGAACTGCTGAACCGCATGTGGAGAAACCCGTGTATCAGCGACACCTATGAGCCGGGTTCCACATTTAAGATTATCACGGCGGCGGCAGCGCTCGAGGAGGGCGTGGTGTCGCTGACAGATCAGTTCTACTGTCCCGGCTATAAGCTGGTGGAGGATCGCAGAATCCGGTGCGCGAAGACAAGCGGACACGGGGCGGAGACGTTCGAGACAGGCATTATGAACAGCTGCAATCCCGTATTCATTGAACTGGGCGAGCGGCTGGGCGTGGAAAACTATTACAAATATTTCAAACAGTTCGGTCTGACACAGAAGACGGGAATCGATCTGCCGGGAGAGGCGGCGACGATCATGCATAAGCAGGAAAACGTCGGCCCGGTGGAACTTGCGACGATCTCGTTCGGACAGTCGTTCCAGATCACACCGATCCAGCTCGTGACGACCGTTTCTTCTATTATAAATGGGGGGACGCGCATCACACCGCACTTCGGAGTGGAGGTCCGTGAGACGGACGGAACGTTGGTCGAGACATTTTCTTATGATAAGAGAGAGGAGATCTGCAGCGGGGAGACCTCGGAGACCATGCAGTATCTGCTGGAAAAAGTGGTGTCGGAGGGAGGCGGAAAGAATGCGAAGATCGAGGGGTATGCGATCGGCGGCAAGACCGCGACTTCCCAGACACTGCCGAGAAGCGAGCACCGCTATATTTCCTCGTTCCTCGGATTTGCTCCTGCGGACGATCCCAAAGTGCTTGTGATTGCGATTATCAATAACCCGAAGGGCACGTATTACGGAGGTCTGATTGCGGCGCCGGTCGTAAAAGAAATTATGGAAAACATATTGCCTTACCTTGATAAATCATGAAAAATAACGTATACTAGTTGGGTTAAAAAGCACATGTTGCTTTCGGCAAAGATAAAATACATGAGGTGTTTATTATGACGTATGAAATTGTAATCCCGGTAATCGTATCTTTTGCAATCAGTGCATTGTTGGGACCGATTGTAATTCCTTTCCTGCGAAGACTCAAAGTCGGACAGACGGAGCGGAAGGAACTGGAATCCCATCTGAAGAAAAACGGAACGCCTACGATGGGCGGACTTATGATATTGGCAAGTATTATCATCACATCGGTGTTTTATGTAAAAGATTATCCGAAGATTGTTCCGATTCTGTTTATGACCGTCGGATTTGGTGTGATCGGCTTTCTGGATGATTATCTGAAGGTTGTGCTGCGCAGATCGGACGGACTGCTTGCATGGCAGAAAATGCTCTGTCAGATTGTGGTGACGACCGTGTTCGCAGTTTATATGGGATGCTACTCGGATGTCCCGCTCACCATGCTGATTCCGTTCTCCGGAGGAAAATATTTAGACCTCGGCTGGGGAGCGTTCCCGGTACTGTATCTGGCGGTAATCGGAACCGTCAACGGTACGAACTTTACCGATGGTCTGGACGGCCTCGCGTCGAGCGTCACCATCATGGTGGCAACGTTCTTCTCCGTGGTGGCGATCGGAACGAATGCAGGCATTGCGCCGATCACCTGTGCGGTTGTGGGTGCGCTGCTTGGATTTTTGCTGTTTAATGTCTATCCGGCAAGTGTTTTCATGGGAGATACCGGATCACTGGCGCTCGGCGGATTTGTGGTCTCGGCAGCCTATATGATGCAGATGCCTTTGTTTATCGTGATTGTCGGACTGATCTATCTGGTCGAGGTACTCTCCGTTATCATCCAGGTGACCTACTTTAAAAAGACCGGCGGAAAGCGGATTTTCCGTATGGCGCCGATCCATCATCATTTTGAGCTGGGCGGATGGTCCGAGACGAGAGTGGTTGCAGTATTTTCGATTACAACGGCGATCTTATGCATGATCGCCCTGTTAGGATTATAGGAGGAAGAACATGGATCTGACAGGTAAGACAGTGCTTGTGGTTGGTTCCGGAATCAGCGGTGTTGCCGCGACGGAACTTCTGAAAAAGAAGAATGTGAATGTGGTATTGTTTGACGGAAATAAGGAGCTGGATCTTACGGCGCTTCGTGAGAAGCACCCGGTCTTTGCGGATGTGAAGATCATCCTCGGAGAACTGACAGCGGAAGATAGAAGCGGACTGGATCTTGTCGTGTTAAGCCCGGGAGTGCCGACGGATCTTCCGATGGTTGAGGATCTGAAAAAAGACGGGATTCCGATCTGGGGCGAGATCGAGCTTGCCTACCATTTTGCGAAGGGACGGATCGTGGCGATCACCGGGACCAACGGCAAGACGACGACCACGGCGCTCTGCGGCGAGATCATGGCAAACTATTACCGGGATGTGAAAGTGGTCGGCAATATCGGAATTCCATATACCTCCGTGGCTGCGGACACCACGGACGAGACAGTGACGGTGGCGGAGATCAGCAGCTTTCAGCTGGAGACCATTCACACATTTCACCCGGCAGTTTCCGCTATTTTAAATATCACGCCGGATCATCTGAACCGTCATCACACGATGGAGTGCTATATTAAGACGAAGGAGCGGATCGCGGAGAATCAGACGGAAGACGAGGTCTGCGTGCTCAATTACGAGGATGAAGTCCTGCGCGCATTCGGTGAGACGCTTCACACGAACGTGCTGTATTTTTCCAGCAGACAGAAGTTAGACCGCGGACTGTATCTGGACGGCGAGGATATTTACTATGCAGACGGAGAGAACACCACGAAGGTCATCAACGTGAATGAACTCAATATTTTGGGAACGCACAATTACGAGAATGTGATGGCTGCGACCGGCATAGCGTTAAGCCTCGGTGTTCCGATGGATAAGATTGTTGAAGTGCTGAAGCGTTTTCAGGCAGTCGAGCACCGCATCGAGTATGTGACGGAGAAGCGCGGCGTGAAGTTTTATAACGACTCTAAGGGCACCAACCCGGATGCCGCGATCAAGGGCATTTGTGCCATGAACCGTCCGACCCTTCTGATTGGCGGCGGCTATGATAAGCAGTCGGAGTATGACGAGTGGATTGAAAGCTTTGGCGGAAAAGTCAAGCTGCTCGTGCTGATCGGACAGACGCGGGAGAAGATTGCAGCCTGTGCGCGGGCACATGGATTTGAGAATATTGTGCTCTGTGATACGTTTGAGGAGGCGATCGACACCTGCTACCGGAACGCGGTATCCGGTGATGCGGTACTCTTATCCCCTGCATGTGCAAGCTGGGGAATGTTTAAAAACTATGAGGAGCGCGGACGCATTTTCAAGGAATATGTGCGTGCCTTAAAAGAAGACTAGGAGTGGAGAATGGCGCGAAGGCAGGAAAAAGAAAAAAAACAAAAACCAATTCGATATTTTGATTACAGCCTGCTGTTTTTGATTATCTTTCTGCTTTGTTTCGGTCTGGTGATGCTCTACAGCACGAGCTCTTACTATGGTTCCACGCGTTTCGGGGATACGGCGTATTATCTGAAAAAGCAGCTGTTTGCGACAAGTCTTGGAATCATAGCGATGATCATCGTCTCGAGAATCCCGTACCGGTTCTGGATGAGAGTGAGCGGTCTGGCGTATCTGATGGCGTTCGGACTGTGTACGGCGGTTATCTTTATCGGTACGGAAGCCAAAGGACAGGCGCGTTGGATCTACATCGGACCGCTTTCGTTCCAGCCATCCGAGTTTGCGAAGCTTGCGGTCATCATTTTCCTGGCGACGATCATCTATAAGACGTCCAAGCAGGTGGGGGATTTTAAGACGCTGGTCAAGGTCATGGCGATCGTGCTTCCCGTCGTCGGGGTGGTCGCATACAATAACTTAAGTACAGCGATTATTATCCTTGGCATCGCGGTGTGCATGCTGTTTGTGGCGAGCCCGAAATATTCGCATTTCCTGATTGTGGGAGGCGTGGTACTCGCAGTCGGCGTCATTTTTATCGCGCTTGCATCCTACCGCGCCGAGCGTATCCAGATCTGGCTGCACCCGGAAGAGTATGAAAAAGGTTATCAGACGCTGCAGGGACTCTATGCGATCGGTTCCGGCGGGCTGTTCGGCAAGGGACTCGGGGAGAGCATGCAGAAGCTCGGTTTTATCCCGGAGGCGCAGAACGATATGATCTTCTCCGTCATCTGTGAGGAGCTGGGACTTTTCGGCGCGATCTGCCTGATCCTTTTATACCTGCTGATTATCTGGAGATTTATGGTGATTGCGAACAATGCGGCGGATCTCTACGGGGCGCTGCTTGTGGTCGGCATTATGGCGCATATTTCCATCCAGGTGGTTTTAAATATTGCCGTTGTGACCAACACCATTCCGAATACCGGAATTTCCCTTCCGTTTGTCAGTTACGGTGGAACCTCCATTCTGTTTCTGCTCTCGGAAATGGGGCTTGCGCTGTCTGTGTCAAGGGGAATAAAGTTTGAGGTTACCTAAAGTATGATTAGAGAACAGAGAAAAAAGAAAAGAAGACGGAAAATCGGACTGACGGCTGCACTGATCCTTCTGATGCTTCTAGCGATTGCATTTCTGATTGTCTGGAAAGTATTTACGGTGGAGAATGTCGTGGTGGAGGGAAATGAACTCTATTCTTCCGAACAGATCGAGCAGCTGGTGTTAAATGATGAGTATTCGTGGAATTCTCTGTATGTTCTTCTGAAATACCGCATCAGGGATACCGGCAAGGTGCCTTTTGTCGACACGATGGAAGTGACGCTGGATGATCCGCACACGGTGCATGTCCTGGTATACGAAAAAGGAATTCTGGGCTGCTTTTACATTGACGCCATCGGGCAGTACGCCTATTTTGACAAGGATGGATTCGTCGTGGAGACTTCTTCGGACGAGATTGAGGATGTGCCAAAGATCACCGGAGTGACATGCGATGAGGTCGTGCTCTACGAGAAACTGCCGCTGGATCAGCCGGATGTGCTAAACAACCTTCTGAGCCTGACGCAGATTTTGAAAAAATACGACCTTCTGCCGCAGGAGATTCACTACGACAGCAGCTTAAAACCGACGCTGACCTACTATGGCATACAGGTTTCGATCGGTTCGGACGACTATCTGTCGCAGAAGATTGTGCGTCTGTCGGCGATCCTTCCACAGCTTGCGGGAATGTACGGAACACTTCATCTGGACACATGGACACCGGACACCACAGATATTGTGTTTGACAGAGATTAGAAAATCCTTAATTTGTTCAAAAAAGTGAAAAAATTAGTTGATAAATTGAAAGAAAGAATATATTATATTGTATATGAGTTTATAAGCGGGCAGTATGGATTCTGCACTGCATTGAAAGACGATATACAGAACAGACGGTGTAGGAAGAGGAGCACCGGATGATTCTCTGATAGATGGTGTGTTTACATCCGTTTACCACAGGACATGAATTATGGGAGAGAATGAAGGAGGAACTACCTTGCTAGAGATTATGACGACAGAAGCAGATACCAGTGCGAAGATTATAGTCATCGGAGTTGGAGGAGCTGGTAACAATGCTGTAAATAGAATGATTGATGAAAATATCGGTGGAGTGGAGTTTATCGGGATCAACACGGATAAGCAGGCACTTACACTTTGCAAGGCACCGACCTTAATCCAGATTGGCGAGAAGCTGACGAAGGGACTTGGAGCCGGAGCACAGCCGGAGATCGGCGAGAAGGCAGCGGAAGAGAGTATGGAAGAGCTCTCCTCGGCAGTGAAGGGCGCCGACATGGTATTCGTTACCTGTGGTATGGGCGGCGGTACCGGTACAGGCGCAGCGCCGGTTGTAGCGAAGATCGCAAAAGAGCAGGGGATTCTGACGGTCGGAGTTGTGACAAAGCCGTTTAAGTTCGAGGCAAAACAGCGTATGGTCAATGCGCTTTCCGGTATCGACCGCTTGAAAGAGAGCGTTGATACTTTAATTGTGATACCGAATGACAAGCTTCTTGAGATCGTGGACAGACGTACCACGATGCCGGATGCATTGAAGAAGGCGGACGAGGTATTGCAGCAGGCAGTACAGGGTATTACAGACTTAATCAACCTGCCGGCACTCATCAACCTCGATTTCGCAGATGTGTCTACCGTCATGAAGGACAAGGGTATGGCTCACATCGGTATCGGTAATGCCAAGGGAGACGACAAGGCGATCGAGGCAGTCAAGCTTGCAGTTGCCAGCCCGCTGCTTGAGACAACCATCAACGGTGCTACCCACGTCATCATCAATATTTCCGGTGATATTTCTCTTATGGATGCGAATGATGCGGCAAGCTATGTACAGGATCTCGCAGGCGACAATGCCAACATCATCTTCGGTGCGAAGTACGATGAGTCCATGACCGATGAGGCTACGATCACCGTCATTGCGACAGGACTTGAGAATCCGGGCGCAACGAGCAAGATCATGCCGAAGTTGAATTATGCAACGCAGACACCGACCAGACCGGTATCCGGTTCCACACTCGGAAGAACCACAGGAACCGCTGCTCCGACCTATCAGCCGCAGGGAGGACATGGTACAGTAACACCGCCTCTGCCGGGTATCCAGAGACCGCGTCAGCCGGAGAGCACGGTGCAGCAGATGGACATCAAGATTCCGGATTTCCTGAAGAATTCACGCAAATAGAATTACAGTGACATAATATGAACTGCCATGTGTCAGTCCGATTACAGGACTTGCACATGGCAGTTTTTGTGTTACAGGAAGATTATGTCGAACCGGGCAGATGACTCGCCGCATTATAGAGCGGACTTTTGACAAAAAAGGAGACGGCGGCATCGTATAATAGGTGGCATGTCAGAGAAAAACCGAGGTGAAAGGAAATATATGTATTTTATGCAGACGTATTTTTGATCCAGAATTTTCTCATGGATTTCCTTGCCGTTGCAGGGGCAAATCTTTTTTTGAAGAGATGCAGGAAAATGCGGTGGCTGCTGCTTGGGGCGGCTGTTTCCGCAGTGTTCGGGCTGTGCTGCATCCTGCTTTGCCGCAATTATCTGCTGTACTGCCTGCTCACGCATTTTCTCATCAACACACTGATGACAGTCATCTGTTTCGGGAGGTGTGACAGGAGGCAGTTCTTTGAGAACTGGTTGGCGGTGTATCTGGTGGTTCTTCTGCTCGGCGGGGCGTTTGAATGGCTGCAGGAGAGCGGTATTTTATCAAAAAGCAGAGGAGTGGCGATTGCGGCTGCAGTGACGGTAACGTGCGGTCTTCTTCGGTATCTTGGGAGAAGAAGAGCCTTTGGCAGCCATGTGCGCCGGGCATGGCTTGGAAAAGATGCGCGCCGGATGGCGTTAAGCGCCTACTGGGACAGCGGGAACCAGTTAAGAGATCCCTATACCGGGCAGCCGATCTGTATTTTGAGCTATAGCCTGGCGGAAAAATTTGTGGATCAGACAAAAGACAGAATCCGGTTTGTGCCGTACCGTGCTCTTGGAGCAGAGGACGGACTTCTTGCGGTGATGGATGTGGATGAGATGATACTGCAGGATGGCAGGCAGATGCGGCGGTATGAACATATGGCGGTTGGAATCGCACAGAAGGGGTTGCTTGAGGACAAAGAATATGACCTGATTCTGCATGCATCCCTGGGATGACAGTGAAGAAAGGAGCTTACATGTACATAAAATGGATGGTCCCGGATTACGGGATGCGGGGAATTTTGAACGGAATCGGACGCTTTTTGTTCGGGGAGAATGATGAGGTGCACTATATCGGCGGCGCGGAGGTGCTGCCGCCGCCGCTGGATGCAGGGGAGGAGAGCGTGTGCATCCGGATGCTTGCCACAGATGCGGCGGAGGAGGCGCGGAGAAAACTGATTGAACACAACCTGCGGTTGGTGGTATATATTGCAAAAAAGTTCGACAATACGGGAGTCGGCGTGGAGGATCTGATCTCGATCGGTACCATAGGTCTCATCAAAGCAATCAATACGTTCAATCCGGATAAAAACATCAAGCTGGCAACCTATGCGTCGCGCTGTATCGAAAATGAGATTCTGATGTATCTGCGCAGGAACAGCAAGACCAGGCTGGAGGTGTCCATCGACGAGCCGTTAAACGTGGACTGGGATGGAAACGAATTGCTGCTGTCGGATATTTTAGGAACGGATGAGGATGTGATCTACCGGGATATTGAGACGGATGTGGAGCGCTCGCTGCTCATGACAGCGATTGCCGGACTGACCGGCAGAGAGCGCATGATCATAGAATTGCGCTTCGGGTTGAACACGGCGGGAGGGGAGGAGAAAACGCAGAAAGAGGTGGCGGATATGCTGGGGATTTCCCAGTCCTACATCTCGCGTCTTGAAAAAAAAATCATGGGACGCCTGAAGAAAGAAATTGTGCGCTTTGAGTAGCGCTGCCCGGGATTGTGAAAAAAGAGACAAGGGAAAAGAATTGTAACCGCAGGACATTACGTGTATAATGGTCTTATCAAAAAAATGCTGGGGGGAATGCATATGAAGCTTGAATTTTTGGGGGCTGCACACGAGGTGACAGGAAGCTGTCATTATCTGGAGTTTGCGGATAAGCATGTACTGGTGGACTGCGGTATGGAACAGGGACCGGATCTGTATGTCAATCAGGAGATACCGGTGAACGCGTCGACGATCGACTATGTGTTTGTGACACACGCGCACATCGATCACTCCGGTCTGCTTCCGATGTTATATAATCATGGCTTCCGCGGGCAGATTTTTACGACGACGGCGACACATCAGCTGTGCGAGATTATGCTCAAGGACAGCGCGCATATCCAGATGTTTGAGGCGGAGTGGAAGAACCGCAAGGCGAAGCGTGCCGGCAGGCCGGAGGTCGTACCGCTCTACGATATGAATGATGCGGTGGGGGTTCTGGGACATTTTGTATCCTGCGACTACCACAGCGTGATCAACGTCTGTGAGGGCTTAAAAGTCCGGTTTGTGGATGCGGGGCATCTGCTTGGATCTTCCAGTATTGAGATGTGGATCTCTGAGAACACTGCTGAGGGTGTGGAGGAGCGCAAGATCGTATTTTCCGGAGACATCGGACCGGGGAACCGCCCGCTCATCAAGGATCCGGAGTATCTTACATCGGCGGATTACGTGGTCATGGAGTCGACGTACGGTGACCGCACGCATGAGACACCGCCGGATTATGCCGTGGAGCTTGCCCGCGTGATCCGCGATACGTTTACGAGAGGCGGCAATCTGGTCATACCGGCGTTCTCGGTGGGACGTACGCAGGAGATGCTGTATTTTATCCGTCGGATCAAGATGGAGAATCTGCTTCCGGAATTCCAGAATTTTGAGGTGTATGTGGACAGTCCGCTCGCGGTGGAAGCCACCACGATTTTCGGCAAAAATGTGCAGGACTGTTTTGATGACACCGCGCTCGCACTTGTGCAGCAGGGCATCAACCCGATCGGTTTTCCGGGGCTTCGGATGGCGATCACCAGCGACGAGTCGAAGATGATCAATTTTAACGACAAGCCGAAAGTCATTCTCTCTGCGTCCGGCATGTGCGAGGCGGGGCGGATCCGGCATCATCTGAAGCACAATCTATGGAGAAAGGATTCCACGATCCTGTTTGTCGGATATCAGGTTCCGGGCACGCTCGGGAATATGCTGTTAAACGGGGCAAAGGAAGTGAAGCTCTTTGGCGAGACGATCGAGGTGCAGGCGAAGATCGAGAACCTTCCGGGAATCAGCGGCCACGCGGACGTGAACCAGCTGACTAAATGGGTGAGCATGTTTGACCCGAAGCCGAAGCGCGTTTTTATCGTACATGGCGAAGACAAGGTGACGGAGCAGTTTGCGGCGCATATTCACGAGGAGCTGGGGCTGGAGGCTTACGCGCCCTTCAGCGGTGATGCGTTTGATCTGCTGACAGGCGCCTGTGTGGCACAGGGCTCCAGAGAGGCGGTGGAGAAGAAGAGTACCCGCGCAGTCAACAATATCTTTGCAAGACTTGTGGCAGCCGGCGAGCGCCTGATGACGGTGATCCGCAAGTGCGAGGGTATGCCGAACCGCGAACTTGGCAAATTTGCGGACCAGATCAATGAACTCTGCAACAAGTGGGAGCGGTAGGCATTACAGGGAGAGATAGGTGCGGATGGATTTTAAGGCGGATTTTTCAAGACGGCTGACCTGTGCCTGGGAGATGTGAATCTCCTCGGCGACTTCCATCTGTGTCTTTCCCTCGTAAAAGCGGAGGCGCAGGATGAAGTTCTCGCGCTCGTTCAGATGATTCATGGCGTCGTTTAGAGAGAGTTCTTCGATCCAGTTGTCCTCGCGGTTTTTTTTGTCACTGATCTGGTCCATGACGTAGAGGGTGTCTCCTCCGTCGGTATAGACCGGATCGTAGAGGCTGACAGGGCTCTGGATGGCATCCAGGGCGAAGACGATCTCCTCCTGGGTGAGACCGGAGACTTTTGCAATCTCTTCTAATGTCGGTTCCTTGCAGGAGGTTTTGGCAAGAATCTCGCGGGTGTGGATGGCTTTGTAGGCGGTGTCGCGCAGGGAACGGCTGACGCGGATCGAGTTGTTGTCACGCAGATACCGGCGGATCTCACCGATGATCATCGGAACCGCATAGGTGGAGAACTTTACGCCCAGTGCAGGATTGAAGTTGTCGATGGATTTGATCAGACCGATGCATCCGATTTGAAAGAGATCATCTACGTTCTCGTGGTTCCCGGAAAAGCGCTTGATTACACTTAAGACGAGGCGGAGGTTTCCCTTGATGTAAGTTTCGCGGGCAGCGGCATCTCCCTGTTTGATGCGGGCGAAGAGCGCGTCCTTTTCCTCTTCTTTTAAAACAGGCAGCTTCGCGGTGTTGACACCGCAGATTTCAACTTTGTATGAAGACATGATGCGTTTCCTCCGGTTTGATTTTCTGTTAAAAAGCATGCTTCATTCGGGGCGTTTTTATACAGAAAATTTTCAGCAGGAAATGCAAAATGTTATGGAAGTACGGCAGAATTTGTAGTATAAATAAATTAGAAAATAAGTGGGGCAGGTCGACAGTATATGTTGGATAGAATCGATGAGAGAGACAAGCAGGAACGGATGCACCGCAGTATTGTAAAATACTGGAATGTGAATTATATACCGACACCGTATGCGGAGCCAAAGGAAGAACAGACCGGGGAGAAAGAGGATGCGGTTACCGGGCAGCAGCTTCCTGTGGAGCCGGAGCTGACAGTCAGCTCGGCGAATTACGGCAATGAGGAAGTGACCGATGAGGTGACAAAAGGGCAGATCGACAAGATTCTTCATGAGAAGACGGAGGCGATCCGCAGCCTGATCGAGCAGAACAAGCAGACGGAAGAGGAGCAGGATATCCCTGAAGAGATGGCATCCGCGCCAATACAGCATATAATAGAATAAGAACAGATACCGGAGACATTTATGGCAGAGATAACACTGCGTAAATACCATGGGCTGGGGAATGATTATTTGATCTACGATCCGAATCGCAATGCATGTGAATTGCAGGAAAGGCAGGTGGAAGCACTTTGCCGGCGCAATTTGGGAGTCGGAGCAGACGGCATTCTCTATGGCCCTTTTTTTGATGGGGACAAAATGCGGGTGCGCATTTTCAACCCGGACGGGAGTGAGGCGGAGAAGAGCGGAAACGGTATCCGCATTTTTTCCAAATATTTAAAAGATATGGGGTATGTGACAGAGGAGAGCTATGTGCTGCACACAAAAGCGGGTGAGACCAGGGTGACGTTTTTAAACGAGCAGGGCGATCTCATGCGCGTGGACATGGGATACCCGGAGTTTGTGGCAAAGGAAATCCCGGTGGTCGGGTTTGAGGGGGAGATTGTCAACGAGGCGATCTTTTTTGGCGATAATTTCTATAACGCGACCTGCGTCTCCCTGGGAAATCCAAATTGTGTGCTGATGCTCGAGGAGGTCAGCCAGAAAAAAGCGATGCAGCTTGGCCCGTATGTGGAAAATTCCAGATATTTTCCGAACCGTATCAACATGCAGCTCTGTCAGGTGCTCGACCGGGAAAATATTCAGATCGAGATCTATGAGCGCGGCGCGGGTTATACATACGCGTCGGGAACAGGAGCCTGTGCAGCGGCTGCCGCATCGCACAAGATGGGATTTGTCGGCGACCGTGTGACGGTGCATATGCACGGCGGGGAGCTTCTGGTGGAATTTGCCCGGGACGGCAGAATTGACATGACAGGACCGGTGGTTTATATTGGGAGCATTACGCTCGCGGAGCAGTTTTTTGCGTGAAAAATTTTACGGGAGAAATTTTGCCGTTGCCTTTTTTGGCAGACTGTGATAAAATGTCAGACGTTGCGTAGCCCATAAAAACAAGGTCTAAGCGGGCTTGCCGCCGATTTCCGGCGTTAAATGAATCGAGTGTTCGAGACCTTCCACTCGTAAAACAAAACTAAAGGAGAACAGAATATGAGAAACTCTAAGGTACAATTCATTGTGCACGCTGCGATGATTGCAGCAATCTATGTCGTGCTGACCTATTTTATCAGTGCGTTCAACCTGGCATCGGGAGCCATTCAGGTCCGGATTTCCGAGGCGCTGACCATTCTGCCGTACTTTACACCGGCGGCAATTCCGGGACTGTTTGTGGGATGTCTGCTTGCCAACCTTCTGACGGGAGCAGCCATCTATGATGTGATCTTCGGCAGTCTGGCGACGCTGCTCGGCGCAGTCGGAACATATCTGCTCCGCAAGCACAAGTTTTTATGCACGCTCGCGCCGGTGGTATCAAATATCATCATCATTCCGCTGGTACTCCGCTACGGATATGGACTTACCATGGAATATGGCGGAAGAGACTGGTCGATTCCGTTTTACATGCTGACCGTCGGAGCGGGAGAGATCATCTGCTGCTGTGTGCTTGGAACGATTCTTTTGAATGCACTCGCAAAAGTGCGCAATGCAATCTTTAAAAAAGAGGATTAGATTAGAAAACACCAGCTATAGGAATAACCTATAACTGGTGCTTTTTTTTTCATATTAGACAGGTTGGTTTTCTCATGCTATCATCAGATTATCAACAGACAGAACTTCCAAAATGAAAATAAAAGGAGAAACATAACATGGGAAAAGCATTAAAGGACAGAAAGTTAAAATTTGAGACATTACAGCTTCACGTAGGACAGGAGGAGGCAGATCCGGTGACCGGAGCGAGAGCAGTGCCGATCTACCAGACATCCTCTTATGTATTCAACAACAGTGAGCATGCGGCGGCGCGTTTCGGACTGACCGATGCGGGAAATATCTATGGCAGATTAACAAACCCGACCGAGGATGTCTTCGAGCAGAGAATAGCAGCTTTGGAGGGCGGTGTGGCAGCGCTTGCCGTGGCTTCCGGTGCGGCGGCGATCGCCTATACACTCCAGAATCTGGCGCATGCTGGCGAGCACATCGTGGCTGCAAACAACATCTACGGCGGCACCTACAATCTATTGGCACATACATTCCCGGAGTATGGTATCACGACAACTTTCGTCGATCCATTCAATTACGACGAGGTGGAGCAGGCAATCCAGGAGAACACCAGAGCGATCCACATTGAGACGCTCGGCAACCCGAACTCGGACGTTGTGGATATTGAGAAGATCGCAGCGATCGCGCATGCGCATCAGATTCCGCTGGTTGTGGACAACACTTTTGCAACGCCGTATCTGGTCCGCCCGCTTGAGTACGGAGCAGATATTGTCGTTCACTCGGCAACCAAGTTTATCGGCGGACACGGAACAGCCATCGGCGGCGTGATCGTGGACGGCGGAAAGTTTGACTGGGAGGCAAGCGGCAAGTTCCCGTCCTTGACGGAGCCGAATCCGAGCTACCACGGCATCAGTTTTACAAAGGCGGCAGGACCGGCAGCGTTCGTCACAAAGATCCGCGCCATTTTACTGCGCGACACCGGTGCAACCATCTCTCCGTTCCACTCTTTCCTGTTTTTACAGGGACTTGAGACATTGTCGCTGCGTGTGGAGCGCCATGTGGAGAATGCATTAAAGGTCGTAGAATATCTGAACAACAACCCGAAGGTGGAGAAGGTGCATCATCCGTCGGTATCGGAGGATCCGGCGCAGCAGGCACTCTACAAAAAATATTTCCCGAACGGCGGCGGTTCGATCTTTACGTTCGAGATCAAGGGAGACGAGCAGACCGCAAAAGACTTCATCGATCATCTGGAGCTGTTCTCCTTGCTTGCCAATGTGGCGGATGTGAAGTCGCTCGTGATTCATCCGGCATCCACGACACATTCCCAGCTCACGACGGAGGAACTGTTAGAGCAGGGCATCAAGCCGAACACCATCCGTCTGTCGATTGGAACAGAGAATGTGGACGATATTATTGAAGATCTTGCGGAGGCATTTGCGGCAGTATGAGATTATTGATTGTACGGCACGGGGATCCGGATTATGAGCATGATACCCTGACAGAAAAGGGCTGGCGCGAGGCAGAGCTTTTGTCAGAACGCCTGTCAAAGCTTCCTGTTAAGGAGTTCTATGTGTCGCCGCTCGGGCGGGCGAAGGATACGGCGTCCCTGACGTTACAGAAGATGAACCGCGAGGCAAAGGAATGTCTGTGGCTCAGGGAGTTCGACACGAAGATCGACCGACCGGATTGCCCGGATCAAAAGTCGATCGCCTGGGACTGGCTGCCGGAGGACTGGACGAGAGAAGAGGAGTTCTTCCGGCGCGACCTGTGGGCGACGCAGCAGGCTATGCGTGAGGGACTGGCTCCCGGAGCGCATGAGGGAAACGGCATCCGTGTGCAAAAGAAACCGGACGTTGGCGTAGGTGCAGAGTATGGCTGGGTGGTATCAAATTTTGATGCCCTGCTGGCGGAGCACGGCTATGTGCGCGAGGGCGACATCTACCGCGTCGCAAAGGCGAACTGCGATACGCTTGTGTTCTTCTGCCACTTCGGTCTGGAGTGTGTGCTGCTGTCGCACCTGATGAATGTGTCACCGATGATTCTGTGGCATTATACCTGCGCGGCGCCGACGTCCGTCACCACGGTGTATACCGAGGAGCGCCGTCCCGGCGTGGCATCTTTCCGCGTCTGCGGGTTCGGAGATACCTCACACCTGTATGCGGGTGGTGAGTTTCCGGCATTTTCGGGAAGATTTTGTGAGACCTATGCGTGTGATGAGGAACGGCACGATTAGAAAACAGAAGGAATTGTCATAATAAGCATAGAATTCTTTTGGGTAATTAGTAATATTATTAGAAGATCACACCGTGGGATTTCAGATGAAAATGCAGAGGGAAATTCGTTGGAGAAAAATGTGAGCATTTCTTCCGGCTGAATGTCTGCATCGGATTTCGTGTCTCTTCCACGTTTGGACAATCCGACGGGTGCATGTCCGACACACCGGAGACAATGGGCGGACTTTTTAGACCTGTTAAGAGA
>SKEB01000500.1_pt1 | contig 32864 bp, 33 predicted proteins | sample 4826561 | NCBI WGS metagenome assembly SKEB01 (sample SAMN11008820, study PRJNA524170) | human gut metagenome | biome: Human fecal sample; material: Feces; isolation source: fecal sample from pouch patient p17 | host: Homo sapiens | place: Israel: Tel-Aviv | collected 2016-03-29
AGTCGGCGTGCCCCGGGCAGTCTACGTGTGCGTAGTGACGGGTCGGGGTGTCGTATTCAACGTGAGAAGTGTTGATGGTGATACCACGAGCTTTTTCTTCCGGCGCGTTATCGATCTGGTCGAATGCACGAGCAGCACCGCCGTAGGTTTTAGCCAGTACGGTGGTGATTGCAGCGGTCAGAGTAGTTTTACCGTGGTCAACGTGGCCGATAGTACCAACGTTAACGTGCGGTTTTGTACGTTCAAATTTTTCTTTAGACACGGCTATATTCCTTACTATAGTGCTCTCCCCTTCAGGAGAGAGCACGGGACTTTGGTATTAACCCTTAGGCTTATTTACCACGGGCTTCAATTACGGCCTGAGCAACGTTACTCGGCGCTTCATCATACTTCAGGAATTCCATAGTGTATGATGCACGACCTTTGGTCAGAGAACGCAGCTGAGTTGCGTATCCGAACATTTCAGACAGCGGTACTTCAGCGTGGATCTTAACGCCAGTAACTTCAGATTCCTGACCTTTGAGCATACCACGACGACGGCTCAAGTCACCGATAACGTCACCGGTGTTCTCTTCCGGAGTTTCTACTTCAACCTTCATGATCGGCTCAAGCAGAACTGGTTTCGCTTTCTTAAAGCCTTCTTTAAAGGCGATAGAAGCAGCCAGTTTAAACGCCAGTTCAGAGGAGTCAACGTCATGGTAAGAACCGAAGTGCAGACGAATACCCATGTCTACTACCGGGTAGCCTGCCAGCGGACCTGCTTTCAGCTGTTCCTGGATACCTTTATCAACGGCCGGGATGTATTCGCCAGGGATTACACCACCTTTAATGTCGTTGATGAACTCGTAGCCTTTCGGGTTTGAACCCGGCTCCAGCGGGTACATGTCGATAACAACATGACCATACTGACCACGACCACCAGACTGTTTCGCGTGTTTACCTTCAACATCGGTAACTTTCTGGCGGATAGTTTCACGGTAAGCAACCTGCGGTTTACCTACGTTCGCTTCAACGTTGAATTCACGCTTCATACGGTCAACGATGATGTCGAGGTGCAGTTCGCCCATACCCGCAATGATGGTCTGGTTAGATTCTTCGTCAGTCCATACACGGAAAGACGGGTCTTCTTTAGCCAGACGGCCCAGAGCCAGACCCATTTTTTCCTGGTCAGCTTTGGTTTTCGGTTCAACTGCGATGGAGATTACCGGCTCAGGGAATTCCATACGTTCCAGAATGATCGGCGCATCCGGGTCACACAGGGTGTCACCAGTGGTTACGTCTTTCAGACCGATAGCAGCAGCGATGTCGCCCGCGCGAACTTCTTTGATCTCTTCACGTTTGTTAGCGTGCATCTGAACGATACGACCGAAACGCTCACGTGCAGCTTTCACGGAGTTCAGTACGGTATCACCAGAGTTAACCACACCGGAGTAAACACGGAAGAAGGTCAGGTTACCAACAAACGGGTCGGTAGCGATTTTGAACGCCAGTGCAGAGAACGGCTCGTCATCACTTGCGTGACGTTCAGCCGGAGTGTCTTTACCGTCGTCCAGGATACCGTTGATCGCAGGTACGTCAACCGGGGATGGCAGGTAATCAATTACCGCATCCAGCATCGCCTGAACACCTTTGTTCTTGAACGCAGAACCACAGGTTACCAGGATGATTTCGTTGTTCAGAACGCGCTGACGCAGAGCACCTTTGATTTCTGCTTCAGTCAGTTCTTCACCACCCAAGTATTTTTCCATCAGCTCTTCAGAAGCTTCAGCTGCGGATTCGATCAGGTTCTGGTGCCATTCGTTAGCCAGTTCAACCATGTCTGCCGGGATATCTTCGTATTCGAAGGTTACGCCCTGGTCAGCGTCGTTCCAGTTGATAGCTTTCATTTTCACCAGGTCAACAACACCGGTGAAATGTTCTTCAGCACCAATCGCCAGCTGCAGCGGAACCGGGTTCGCGCCCAGACGGGTTTTGATCTGGTTAACAACTTTCAGGAAGTTCGCACCCATGCGGTCCATTTTGTTAACGAACGCAATGCGCGGAACTTTATATTTGTTTGCCTGACGCCATACGGTTTCAGACTGCGGCTGAACACCACCAACTGCGCAGTAAACCATTACCGCACCATCGAGAACACGCATGGAACGTTCTACTTCGATTGTGAAGTCAACGTGCCCCGGGGTGTCGATGATGTTGATGCGATGCGGCTCATACTGCTTAGCCATACCAGACCAGAATGCAGTAGTCGCAGCGGAAGTGATGGTAATACCACGTTCCTGCTCCTGCTCCATCCAGTCCATGGTTGCAGCGCCGTCATGAACTTCACCGATTTTATGGTTTACACCGGTGTAGAACAGAATACGTTCGGTAGTAGTGGTTTTACCGGCGTCGATGTGCGCACTGATACCGATGTTACGGTAGCGTGCGATGGGTGTTGTACGAGCCATTTGTTTCCTCGTTTATCTTTTAGGCGTTCAATTTAAGTAGCCCAAAGCGGGCTGCTTACTGGAAGCGCCCGCCTGGTGACTAAAACTCCGAAGGGATTACCAACGGTAGTGTGCGAACGCCTTGTTGGCTTCGGCCATACGGTGAACGTCTTCACGTTTCTTAACTGCAGTACCTTTGTTTTCTGCAGCATCAGAAAGTTCGTTCGCCAGGCGCAGAGCCATGGATTTATCACCGCGTTTACGAGCAGCTTCAACGATCCAACGCATTGCCAGAGCATTACGACGAACCGGACGGACTTCAACTGGTACCTGATAAGTAGAACCACCAACGCGGCGAGACTTAACTTCTACAGTCGGGCGCACGTTTTCGAGAGCTACTTCGAATGCTTCCAGTTCAGATTTACCAGAGCGCTGAGCCAGGGTCTCCAGCGCGCTGTATACGATAGATTCAGCAGTAGATTTTTTACCATCTACCATCAGGATATTTACAAATTTAGCCAGCAGTTCTGATCCGAACTTCGGATCCGGCAGAATTTTACGCTGACCAATGACGCGACGACGTGGCATGGAAATACTCCGTTGTTAATTCAGGATTGTCCAAAACTCTACGAGTTTAGTTTGACATTTAAGTTAAAACGTTTGGCCTTACTTAACGGAGAACCATTAAGCCTTAGGACGCTTCACGCCATACTTGGAACGAGCCTGCTTACGGTCTTTAACGCCGGAGCAGTCAAGCGCACCACGTACGGTGTGGTAACGAACACCCGGGAGGTCTTTAACACGACCGCCACGGATCAGGATCACGGAGTGCTCCTGCAGGTTGTGACCTTCACCACCGATGTAGGAAGTCACTTCGAAACCGTTAGTCAGACGAACACGGCATACTTTACGCAGCGCGGAGTTCGGTTTTTTAGGAGTGGTAGTATATACACGAGTACATACGCCACGTTTTTGCGGGCATGCTTCCAGCGCAGGCACGTTGCTTTTCGCAACTTTGCGAGCACGTGGTTTGCGTACCAGCTGGTTAACTGTTGCCATTAAATAGCTCCTGGTTTTAGCTTTTGCTTCGTAAACACGTAATAAAACGTCCTCACACAATATGAGGACGCCGAATTTTAGGGCGATGCCGAAAAGGTGTCAAGAAATATACAACGATCCCGCCATCACCAGGCCATCTGGCTGGGGTGCTTAACCGTAAGCCTGACGAAATCAGTATAGTCAATGAGAATGATGTCGTTCGAAATTTGACCAGTCAAACCGCGGGCAATAAGGTCTTCGTTCAGGGCATAGACCTTAATGGGGGCATTACGCAGACTTTCAAGGTAGCGGTTACCGTCAACTGCGGCAGTTACGCCATCTTGCAATAATAGCAGTTCGTCTCCTTCACTGAGCAGACGCAGCAGCGCAGCAAAATCCGTCAGCCAGGGTGAGCGATGTAATGTGTGCAGCATAAACGCCTCAAAACCTCAAAATAACATCGTAGTTGGCGAGTTCGCGGCGTAAGGCATCTGCTTCGAGCGGCGTGGCTTCGACAACAAAGGGTGTCTGCGGATCTAACCCGCGTTCGCGCAGTGAAGCCGCACAAACCCAGCACTGTTCAATGTCGTACAGACCCAACAATTTAAAAGTGGCAATGTAATCACGCGCCAGCACTGCATCGGGCTTTTGTCCTGGCAGCAGCTGAAAAACGCCATCAGCTATAAAGAAGACAGCCAGATCGTCAGTTAATGCGGAAGTTGCCAGTAAAGCATCTAAACCTTCCCGGCCTGCGGCTGTACCATGAGGTGCAGTAGAAAAAACAAACGCAATTCGTTTCATCAGAACTGTACCACCCTGTCACAGGTCAGCGAGGCTTCCGCCAGCGCCCCAAGTCCGCTTAAGGTAAATCCCTGCTGAAGGTTTGACGAAGCCAGCCCCAGTCTTCCGGCCTCCGTTTCATCAACAACGCCACGGCGTAATGCTGCCGCTACGCAGATATTCAGCGCCACACCATGTTGCGCATTCAGTTGTTGCCAGGCCCGTACGAGGTCAAATTCGTCACTTGCCGGAGAGGTCAATTGGTTAGCGTTATAGACCCCTTCCCGATAGAAAAAGACGCTGCTTAACTCATGGCCATCTGCTATCAGCGCCTGCGCAAACTGAAAAGCACTACTCGCCTGTTGCGTACCGTATGCTGGCCCGGTCACCACGATGGCAAAACGCATTACTTATCTTGCCCCTGGAAATCACCGCTCTTGAACTGGCGGATGTAGAGATAGACAGTGTGTTTGGAGATGTTCAGGCGGTCAGCAACCTGGTTGATCGCATCTTTAATATCGAAGATCCCTTTCTCGTAGAGATTCAGCACGATCTGACGATTTTTGGCGTTATTAGAAACATTGCGATCGGCATTCACTTCTTCGATGGTGAACTCCAGCGTTTGGGTAACCAGATCTTCAACAGAAGAGGCAAAGTTGACGCTTGAACCGACATCCGGGGTTTCTGGCGGCACAAAGGTGCTCATAATCTGCGAGAAGGGAACATCAAGATTCATATTGATGCACAGCAGACCAATTACACGCTGTTCGCGGTTACGAATCGCGATAGTCAGGGACTTCATTAATACGCCGCTTTTGGCGCGAGTAAAGTAGCATTTAGAAACGCTGCTATCCGCTCCCGTCATATCGTGCAGCATACGTAGCGCCAGGTCAGTAATTGGCGAACCAATCTTCCGGCCTGTATGTTCACCGTTAGCAATGCGAATGGCTGAACATTTTAGATCCTGCAAAGAGTGCAAAACGATTTCACAGTGGGAGCCAATAAGCATCGCTAACCCGTCCACCACCGCTTCGTAGGATTTCAGAATATCAAAATCGGTCTGGTCGAAAGGACGTTGATCCAGTAAATCCAACTCACTGGTTTCGTTGGTTAAAAGCGACCTGGACATGAAAAAAAACACTCCTTTTCAGGAGCCTGTCGTTAACTTTTCAGGGCAGGCTCATTAATGATGCGGGTAACTAAATTAATACAGCGGAGGTTCCGCTTTCCAGCACTAATTATATCCGGCCTGTAATAAAAAAACCGCCGCCTGGTCAGGCGGCGGTTCTTAATGCTTATTTTTTAGCAGAATCTGCGGCTTTCGCATCAGCTTCCGGCTTTGCATCAGCCTTCGGCGCTGGTTTCACATCCAGCAGCTCTACGTCAAACACCAGGGTAGAATTCGGTGGGATCCCCGGAACACCCGCTTTGCCGTAAGCCAGTTCTGGTGGAATAACCAGTTTGATCTTACCGCCTTTCTTGATGTTCTTCAGACCTTCTGTCCAACCCGGGATAACACCGTCCAGACGGAAAGAAAGCGGTTCACCACGGGTGTAAGAGTTGTCGAACTCTTTACCGTCGATCAGCGTACCTTTGTAGTTCACTACAACAGTATCGCTGTCTTTCGGTGCTTCGCCTTTACCGGCTTCTACTACCTGATAAACCAGACCAGTTGAAGAGGTTTTCACACCTTTCTCTTTGGCAAATTTCTCGCGGTACTCTTTACCTTTTGCTTCGTTATCAGCCGCGTCTTTTTCCATCTTCGCCTGAGCAGAAGACTTCACGCGAGCTTCGAATGCTTGTAGAGTCTGTTCGATCTCTTGGTCGGAGAGTTTGCTCTTATCAGCAAATGCATCCTGAACACCAGCGATCAGCTGATCTTTATCCAGTTTGATGCCCAGTTTTTCTTGTTCTTTTAGAGAGTTTTCCATGTAACGACCCAGCGAGGCACCCAGTGCATAAGCTGATTTCTGATCGTCATTTTTGAACGCTGCTTTGCTGTCAGCAGTTGTAGCAGGTTTTGCAGCTTCAGCAGCAAAAGTGATTGGTGCATGCAGGGCAACGGCCATTGTGGTCGCCAGCAGCGTTACTTTAAACAGTGATTTCATCCATATCTCCAGGATCGGGGCATCTCACCCCAGGGTTAACTATTATCAGAAGGGTACTATAAAGCGTTGTCGAACAAATCTACATACAGACACGCCCTATTATCATCTATTTTCAGACTCTTTTTGTTTAAATTAGTTTCGATGACCGCGAAATGAGTGCTGTCTCGGGCAGCAAAGTTAAGTAGAATCCGCGGCGACCATTCGACAAAAGAGGTGAATCATGCAGGATTTATCATTGGAAGCACGCCTGGCAGAGCTGGAGAGCCGACTGGCTTTTCAGGAAATCACCATTGAAGAACTGAACGTCACGGTGACCGCTCATGAAATGGAGATGGCGAAACTGCGCGATCATCTGCGTCTGCTGACCGAGAAGTTAAAAGCCAGCCAGCCGTCGAACATCGCGTCGCAGGCTGAAGAAACGCCACCGCCACATTATTGAGGCGTAAAAAAAGCGGGGATTCCCCGCTTTTTTGTCACTTTTTCGGTATTAGTGGCAACCGCAACCGCCGTTGCCTTTACCGCCACAGCAGCCTTCGCCACCGTGTTCATGACCGTGATCGTGGCCATGACCGCCGCAGCAACCGTCGTGGTCGTGATCGTGGTGGTGATCGTGCGCGCCGTGAACGTGACCATGAGCCAGTTCTTCTTCAGTCGCTTCGCGAATCGCCACAACTTCAACGTTGAATTTCAGGTTCTGACCGGCCAGCATGTGGTTACCATCAACCACGACGTGATCGTCTTCAACCGCAGTGATTTCAACCGGTACCGGCCCCTGGTCGGTTTCAGCCAGGAAACGCATACCTACCTGCAGTTCATCAACGCCCATAAATACGTCTTTAGGAACACGTTGCACCAGGTTTTCGTCGTACTGACCGTAAGCGTCGTTCGCGCCAACAGCGACATCAAATTTGTCGCCAACTTCATGACCTTCCAGCGCCGTTTCCAGGCCAGAGATCAGGGAACCGTGACCATGCAGGTAGTCCAGCGGCGCACTCACCGGAGACTCATCAACCAACACACCGTCTTCTGTACGTACCTGATAGGCCAGGCTGACCACCAGGTCTTTTGCTACTTTCATGATATCTCCTGAGCATGGGAAGAATAGTGGCGCAGATTGTAGCGGAATTCTGCAGCCGTGTACTCACTAGCTTAAAAAAACTCGGCGCATATCGCTAGTCCGGATGAAAAATCCCGATCACTTGCTCATCTTTGCGAACGTGATCGCGGGCTTCTTTGTCTGCTTCTCGCATCTGATGTCCGCACTTAACGCATTCAACAATATCAATATTATTTTCGCGCCACATCGCCATTGAATCCTGTGCCTGACAGGCCGGGCATTTTGCGCCCGCAATAAAACGTTTTCGGATTGCCATCTTTACCCTCTACTCAAATTCATCCCAGCCGTCCAGCTGGCGTCGTTCTTGTTGCATTTCACGCTGGAAAATCTCTTCCAGTTCGCGTCGGGCTTCCCTGGCGCGAGAAATTTGTACAGTATCGGCATGCATTGGGATGAGCTCTCGCAGCATCCGCATATCCAGGCGGCGAAAATGCAGTTGCGCCCGCTGTGCCTGATGCGGATGCATGCCAAGCGTGACCAGCGTCTTGCGCCCCAGCTCTAACGCACTGGAGAATGTTTCACGGGAAAACTGCGTCACCCCTGCCTGTAATAACTCATGCGCTTCCACACGTCCGCGCGCTCGCGCAAGAATATGCAAATGCGGAAAGTGCTGCTGGCATATTTCCACCAGCTTCATGGTGTCTTCCGGCTCGTTACAGGTAATGACGATAGACTCAGCGGCCTCTGCACCCGCAGAACGTAAAAGATCGACCTGCGTGGCGTCGCCGTAATAAACTTTGTAGCCATATTTGCGCATCAGGTTAACGGCGCTGATATCCCGCTCCAGCACGGTAATGCGCATTTTATTTGCCATCAGCAAACGACCAATCACCTGCCCAAAACGCCCGAAACCGACCACAATCACCTGCGGTTTATCATCGTTGACCCATGGTTTTTCGTCTTCTTCCTCCGGTCCGTTAAACTGGCGGGATAGCCATTTATCTACCAGCTTCATCAGCAGCGGCGTGGTCATCATGGAAAGCGTCACCGTCACCAGCAACAGCGCCATCTGGTCGCCCTGGAATAAACGTTGTGAAGAAGCGGTAGAAAAGAGGACAAAGGCAAACTCACCGCCCTGACTCAACACGCCAGCAAACTGCATCCGCTCTGAGCTACGCACGCCATACAATCGCGCCAGCAGATACAGCACGAGAATTTTCACCGCCACCAGCACAACCACGCTTATCACTACCCACAACAGATGGGTATAAAGCACCCCGAGGTTGAGTGACATCCCGACAGAGATAAAGAACAAACCGAGCAGCAAGCCTTTGAAGGGATCGATAGCCGTTTCCAGTTCATGGCGATATTCACTTTCCGCCAGCAGCACGCCCGCAATAAACGTACCGAGCGCCATCGACAGCCCCAGCGCATCCATAAACAATGCGGAACCCAATACCAGCAGCAGCGTCGCGGCGGTGAACACTTCCCGCACGCCAGAAGCTGCAATAAAACGGAATACCGGACGCAATAAATAGCGCCCGCCAATCAGCATGCCGACAAACGCCAGCACCTTCATGCCGATCTTCATCCAGTCGAAATGTTCGTCTGCCGAACCCGCCAACAACGGCACTAACGCCAGTGCCGGGATCACCGCCAGATCCTGAAACAGCAGTACCGAAAACCCGAGCTGCCCGGATTCGCTGCGATTCATCCCTTTCTCACGCATCAATTGCAACGCCATTGCGGTCGAAGACATCGCAAGGCCAATGCCACCGACCACCGCCGCCTGCCAGGCGAAATCCGTCAGCATCAATAATCCCGCCAGCAACGCCGCGCTTAACAGCACCTGTGCCGCGCCTACGCCAAAAATCGAACGCCGCAGTTGCCAAAGCTTGGAGGGATTCAACTCAAGGCCGATGATAAACATCAGGAACACCACGCCGAGTTCCGAAAAGTGGAGGATCTCATCGACGTCGCTAATAAACCCCAGCCCCCACGGGCCAATTGCAATCCCTGCCAGCAAATATCCCAACACAGCGCCAATACCCAGCCGCGATGCCAACGGCACCGCAGCCACCGCCGCGAAGAGAAACAGCACTCCTGCAAGTAAAAAATCGGAACCTTCCATCAGCGGCCTCCTGGAGACAGCGGATTTGCCAGCCAGTCACCGTAGGCTCTGGCGTGGCTCGCCAGCTCCTGTGCGCTTTGCCGTCTCGCCCAGTAAATAATGATGGGACTTAACCAATGCATCCGGCACATGCCCGCCGCCAGTTCAAAGGGGCGCAGAACATCGCTCATCGGGTAGCGATTCAATGCGTCATAACGGTAAGCACTTTCCGGCTCGCCGGTGGTAATCACGCTACGCCAGTACTTTCCCGCCAGTTGGTTTCCTCCTGGCCCGCTGGCAAAACCACGGCTTAATACCCGGTCCAGCCACTCTTTCAGTAGCGCCGGGCAGCTATAGGTATAAAGAGGATGCTGAAAGACAATCACCTCGTGCTCGCGCAGTAATGCCTGCTCACGGGGGATATCAATAAAAAAATCGGGATAGTGCGCGTAAAGGTCGTGCACGGTAACATTGCTGAGCTGCGTAGCCGGTTTAAGCAGCACCCGGTTTGCCACCGAGTCCTGAGATTCCGGATGGGCATACAGCAGCAAAACTTTCGCTGGCTGAGACATCATCCCCCTCCCGGTATGGCTTTTGTGTATAGTCGCTGTTTTGGGCTACCATTGCGCCCGGTGCGGCAGCTCGCCCATACATTACATTATCATAATGATAAGTTAACATAGTCTGAACATACGGCGCCTTATGATTGTTTTCTCCTCGTTACAAATTCGTCGCGGCGTGCGCGTCCTGCTGGATAATGCCACCGCCACCATCAACCCCGGGCAGAAAGTCGGCCTGGTGGGTAAAAACGGCTGTGGTAAATCTACCCTGCTGGCATTGCTGAAAAATGAAATCAGCGCCGACGGCGGCAGCTACACCTTTCCGGGAAGCTGGCAACTGGCGTGGGTGAATCAGGAAACGCCGGCGTTACCGCAAGCGGCGCTGGAATATGTCATTGACGGAGACCGTGAATATCGTCAACTGGAAGCGCAGCTACACGACGCCAACGAACGTAACGACGGGCACGCCATTGCGACCATTCATGGCAAGCTGGATGCTATTGACGCATGGAGTATTCGCTCCCGTGCCGCCAGCCTGCTGCACGGCCTCGGTTTCAGCAATGAACAACTGGAGCGCCCGGTAAGTGATTTCTCCGGTGGCTGGCGTATGCGTCTTAACCTTGCCCAGGCGCTGATTTGCCGTTCAGACTTGCTGCTGCTCGACGAACCGACTAACCACCTCGATCTCGATGCCGTTATCTGGCTGGAAAAATGGTTGAAGAGCTATCAAGGCACGCTGATCCTGATCTCTCATGACCGCGACTTCCTCGATCCGATCGTTGATAAAATTATTCATATCGAACAACAAAGCATGTTCGAGTACACCGGCAACTACAGTTCGTTTGAAGTACAGCGCGCCACCCGTCTGGCGCAGCAACAAGCGATGTATGAAAGCCAGCAGGAACGCGTAGCGCATCTGCAAAGTTATATCGACCGTTTCCGTGCCAAAGCCACCAAAGCGAAGCAGGCCCAGAGCCGCATTAAGATGCTCGAGCGTATGGAGCTGATTGCCCCCGCGCACGTCGACAACCCGTTCCGCTTTAGCTTCCGCGCGCCGGAAAGTCTGCCAAATCCGTTACTGAAGATGGAAAAAGTCAGCGCGGGCTATGGCGATCGCATTATTCTCGACTCGATTAAACTGAATCTGGTCCCCGGCTCGCGCATTGGTCTGTTAGGCCGCAACGGCGCGGGTAAATCTACATTAATCAAACTGTTAGCTGGTGAACTTGCGCCAGTCAGCGGTGAAATTGGCCTGGCGAAAGGTATTAAACTCGGCTACTTCGCCCAGCATCAACTTGAATACCTGCGCGCCGACGAATCACCTATTCAACATCTGGCACGTTTAGCGCCGCAGGAGCTGGAACAAAAACTGCGTGACTACCTCGGCGGCTTTGGTTTCCAGGGCGATAAAGTAACCGAAGAAACGCGCCGATTCTCAGGTGGGGAAAAAGCCCGCCTGGTGCTGGCATTAATCGTCTGGCAGCGTCCGAATCTGCTGCTGCTCGACGAACCGACCAACCACCTTGACCTCGACATGCGTCAGGCACTCACCGAAGCATTAATCGAGTTCGAAGGTGCGCTGGTTGTCGTCTCGCACGACCGTCATTTGCTGCGTTCCACCACTGACGACCTCTACCTGGTTCACGATCGTAAAGTCGAACCGTTCGACGGCGATCTGGAAGATTATCAACAGTGGTTGAGCGACGTACAAAAGCAGGAAAACCAGACCGACGAAGCGCCAAAAGAGAATGCGAACAGTGCCCAGGCACGTAAAGATCAGAAGCGTCGGGAAGCGGAGCTGCGTGCGCAAACCCAGCCACTGCGTAAAGAGATTGCCCGTCTGGAAAAAGAGATGGAGAAGCTGAACGCGCAACTGGCGCAGGCGGAAGAGAAACTCGGCGACAGCGAACTGTATGACCAGAGCCGTAAAGCGGAGTTGACCGCCTGCCTGCAACAGCAAGCCAGCGCCAAATCCGGCCTGGAAGAGTGCGAAATGGCATGGCTGGAAGCCCAGGAGCAGCTTGAGCAGATGCTGCTGGAAGGCCAAAGCAACTGATGGCGCAGATAACGACGACCGATGCCAATGAATTCAGCAGCAGTGCTGAATTCATCCCCATGCGCGGCTTTAGCAATTGTCATCTGCAAACCATGCTGCCGCGTCTGTTTCGTCGCAAGGTGAAATTCACCCCGTACTGGCAGCGGCTGGAGTTGCCCGACGGCGATTTTGTCGATCTCGCGTGGAGTGAAGCCCCAGCACAGGCGCGGCATAAACCGCGTTTAGTGGTATTTCACGGGCTGGAAGGCAGTCTCAATAGCCCTTACGCCCACGGTCTGGTTGAGGCGGCGCAAAAGCGCGGCTGGCTGGGCGTGGTGATGCATTTTCGCGGATGCAGCGGTGAACCAAACCGTATGCACCGCATTTACCATTCGGGCGAAACCGAAGACGCCAGTTGGTTTTTACGCTGGCTGCAACGCGAATTTGGTCATGCGCCAACGGCTGCCGTCGGCTATTCGCTCGGCGGTAATATGCTGGCCTGTTTGCTGGCAAAGGAAGGCAATGATCTCCCGGTTGATGCGGCGGTGATTGTCTCTGCGCCGTTTATGCTGGAAGCCTGTAGCTATCATATGGAAAAGGGCTTTTCCCGCATTTATCAGCGTTACTTGCTGAACCTGTTAAAAGCCAATGCCGCGCGCAAGCTGGCAGCCTACCCCGGAACACTGCCGATTAATCTCGCGCAGTTAAAATCGGTACGTCGCATCCGTGAATTTGACGATCTCATCACCGCCAGAATTCACGGCTACGCTGACGCTATCGACTATTATCGTCAGTGTAGCGCCATGCCGATGCTGAACCGGATCGCCAAACCGACGCTGATTATTCACGCCAAAGACGATCCGTTTATGGATCATCAGGTGATCCCGAAACCGGAAAGTCTCCCCCCGCAGGTGGAGTATCAACTGACTGAACATGGCGGTCATGTTGGCTTTATTGGCGGTACATTACTTCATCCGCAAATGTGGCTGGAGTCACGCATTCCTGACTGGTTAACAACGTATCTGGAGGCGAAATCATGTTGATTCCGTGGCAAGACCTCTCCCCCGAAACGCTGGAAAATTTAATTGAAAGCTTTGTGTTACGTGAAGGCACCGATTATGGTGAACATGAGCGTACACTTGAACAGAAAGTCGCCGACGTCAAACGCCAGCTACAGTGCGGAGAAGCGGTGCTGGTATGGTCGGAGCTGCACGAAACGGTCAATATCATGCCGCGCAGTCAGTTTCGCGAATAACCTGCAACCGTCGGCGGACGAGATAATAATGATAGCTAAGTCATGGAGTTACTATGTCTGCCAAACATCCGGTCATTGCGGTAACAGGATCCAGCGGCGCGGGGACCACCACCACCAGCCTCGCGTTTCGTAAAATATTCGCGCAGTTAAATCTGCATGCAGCTGAGGTGGAAGGCGACAGTTTTCACCGTTACACCCGCCCGGAAATGGACATGGCGATCCGCAAAGCGCGCGACGCCGGGCGGCATATCAGCTACTTCGGCCCCGAAGCGAACGACTTCGGCCTGCTGGAACAAACCTTCATTGAATACGGTCAGAGCGGCAAAGGGAAATCTCGCAAATATCTGCATACCTACGACGAAGCCGTACCCTGGAATCAGGTACCGGGAACATTCACCCCCTGGCAACCTTTACCAGAACCCACTGATGTACTGTTTTATGAAGGTTTACACGGCGGCGTAGTCACGCCACAGCATAACGTTGCGCAGCATGTGGACTTACTGGTCGGCGTGGTGCCTATCGTTAACCTTGAGTGGATTCAAAAACTGATCCGCGACACCAGCGAGCGCGGGCACTCACGAGAAGCAGTGATGGACTCAGTAGTGCGTTCAATGGAAGACTATATCAACTACATCACACCGCAGTTTTCCCGCACCCATCTTAACTTCCAGCGCGTTCCCACCGTCGACACTTCAAACCCGTTCGCGGCAAAAGGTATCCCGTCGCTGGATGAAAGCTTTGTGGTGATCCATTTTCGTAATCTGGAAGGGATCGATTTCCCCTGGCTGCTGGCGATGTTGCAAGGCTCATTCATTTCCCACATCAATACGTTAGTGGTGCCCGGCGGCAAAATGGGTCTGGCAATGGAATTAATTATGCTGCCGCTGGTGCAACGATTGATGGAAGGAAAGAAAATCGAGTAACTCTGCTATTACGCCGGATAAAATACTATCCGGCTTCACAACGGGATAGTTAAATCACGCGCCAACCACTTCATACGAGTGAGTAATATTCACCGCTTTTTCCAGCATCAACGCCACTGAACAATATTTCTCAGCAGAGAGATCAACCGCACGCGCAACCGCTGCGTCTTTCAGGTCGCGACCGGTGACGATAAAATGCAGATTAATGTGCGTAAACAGGCGTGGTGCCTCTTCGCGGCGTTCAGAGGTCAATTTTACTTCACAATCGACCACATCCTGACGCCCTTTTTGCAGGATAGATACCACATCAATCGCGCTACAGCCACCCGCCGCCATCAACACCATTTCCATCGGACTTGGTGCTTTATCGCCTGAGTTGCCGTCCATTAAAATCTGATGACCAGAGGCGGATTCGCCCAGAAAAGTTAACCCTTCGACCCACTTCACTCGCGCTTGCATTTTTGCTACTCCACTGCGTCAATTTTCCTGACAGAGTACGCGTACTAACCAAATCGCGCAACGGAAGGCGACCTGGGTCATGCTGAAGCGAGACACCAGGAGACACAAAGCGAAAGCTATGCTAAAACAGTCAGGATGCTACAGTAATACATTGATGTACTGCATGTATGCAAAGGACGTCACATTACCGTGCAGTACAGTTGATAGCCCCTTCCCAGGTAGCGGGAAGCATATTTCGGCAATCCAGAGACAGCGGCGTTATCTGGCTCTGGAGAAAGCTTATAACAGAGGATAACCGCGCATGGTGCTTGGCAAACCGCAAACAGACCCGACTCTCGAATGGTTCTTGTCTCATTGCCACATTCATAAGTACCCATCCAAGAGCACGCTTATTCACCAGGGTGAAAAAGCGGAAACGCTGTACTACATCGTTAAAGGCTCTGTGGCAGTGCTGATCAAAGACGAAGAGGGTAAAGAAATGATCCTCTCCTATCTGAATCAGGGTGATTTTATTGGCGAACTGGGCCTGTTTGAAGAGGGCCAGGAACGTAGCGCATGGGTACGTGCGAAAACCGCCTGTGAAGTGGCTGAAATTTCGTACAAAAAATTTCGCCAATTGATTCAGGTAAACCCGGACATTCTGATGCGTCTGTCTGCACAGATGGCGCGTCGTCTGCAAGTCACTTCAGAGAAAGTGGGCAACCTGGCGTTCCTCGACGTGACGGGCCGCATTGCACAGACTCTGCTGAATCTGGCAAAACAACCAGACGCTATGACTCACCCGGACGGTATGCAAATCAAAATTACCCGTCAGGAAATCGGTCAGATTGTCGGCTGTTCTCGTGAAACCGTGGGACGCATTCTGAAGATGCTTGAAGATCAGAACCTGATCTCCGCACACGGTAAAACCATCGTCGTTTACGGCACTCGTTAATCCCGTCGGAGTGGCGCGTTACCTGGTAGCGCGCCATTTTGTTTCCCCCGATGTGGCGCAGACTGATTTATCACCCCGATATTAACTATGCACTGCGACAAACGCTGGTGCTATGTTTGCCCGTGGCCGTTGGGTTAATGCTTGGCGAATTACGATTCGGTCTGCTCTTCTCTCTCGTTCCTGCCTGTTGCAATATTGCGGGCCTTGATACGCCTCATAAACGTTTTTTCAAACGCTTAATCATTGGTGCGTCGCTGTTTGCCACCTGTAGCTTACTGACACAGCTGCTACTGGCAAAAGATGTTCCCCTGCCCTTTTTGCTGACCGGATTAACGCTGGTACTTGGCGTCACTGCTGAGCTGGGGCCATTGCACGCAAAATTGCTTCCTGCATCGCTGCTCGCCGCCATTTTTACCCTCAGTCTGGCGGGATACATGCCGGTCTGGGAACCGTTGCTCATCTATGCGTTGGGCACTCTCTGGTACGGATTGTTTAACTGGTTTTGGTTCTGGATCTGGCGCGAACAACCGCTGCGCGAGTCACTAAGTCTGCTGTACCGTGAACTGGCAGATTATTGTGAAGCCAAATACAGCCTGCTTACCCAGCACACCGACCCTGAAAAAGCGCTGCCGCCGCTGCTGGTGCGCCAGCAAAAAGCGGTCGATCTAATTACCCAGTGCTATCAGCAAATGCATATGCTTTCCGCGCAAAATAATACTGACTACAAGCGGATGCTGCGTATTTTCCAGGAGGCGCTGGATTTGCAGGAACATATTTCGGTCAGTTTGCATCAGCCGGAAGAGGTGCAAAAACTGGTCGAGCGTAGCCATGCGGAAGAAGTTATCCGCTGGAATGCGCAAACCGTTGCCGCTCGCCTGCGCGTGCTGGCTGATGACATTCTTTACCATCGCCTGCCAACGCGTTTTACGATGGAAAAGCAAATTGGCGCACTGGAAAAAATCGCCCGCCAACACCCGGATAATCCGGTTGGGCAATTCTGCTATTGGCATTTCAGCCGCATCGCCCGCGTGCTGCGCACCCAAAAACCGCTCTATGCCCGTGACTTACTGGCCGATAAACAGCGGCGAATGCCGTTACTTCCGGCGCTGAAAAGTTATCTGTCACTAAAGTCTCCGGCGCTACGCAATGCCGGACGACTCAGTGTGATGTTAAGCGTTGCCAGCCTGATGGGCACCGCGCTGCATCTGCCGAAGTCGTACTGGATCCTGATGACGGTATTGCTGGTGACACAAAATGGCTATGGCGCAACCCGTCTGAGGATTGTGAATCGCTCCGTGGGAACCGTGGTCGGGTTAATCATTGCGGGCGTGGCGCTGCACTTTAAAATTCCCGAAGGTTACACCCTGACGTTGATGCTGATTACCACCCTCGCCAGCTACCTGATATTGCGCAAAAACTACGGCTGGGCGACGGTCGGTTTTACTATTACCGCAGTGTATACCCTGCAACTATTGTGGTTGAACGGCGAGCAATACATCCTTCCGCGTCTTATCGATACCATTATTGGTTGTTTAATTGCTTTCGGCGGTACTGTCTGGCTGTGGCCGCAGTGGCAGAGCGGGTTATTGCGTAAAAACGCCCATGACGCTTTAGAAGCCTATCAGGAAGCGATTCGCTTGATTCTTAGCGAGGATCCGCAACCTACGCCACTGGCCTGGCAGCGAATGCGGGTAAATCAGGCACATAACACTCTGTATAACTCATTGAATCAGGCGATGCAGGAACCGGCGTTTAACAGCCATTATCTGGCAGATATGAAACTGTGGGTAACGCACAGCCAGTTTATTGTTGAGCATATTAATGCCATGACCACGCTGGCGCGGGAACACCGGGCATTGCCACCTGAACTGGCACAAGAGTATTTACAGTCTTGTGAAATCGCCATTCAGCGTTGTCAGCAGCGACTGGAGTATGACGAACCGGGTCGTTCTGGCGATGCCAATATCATGGATGCGCCGGAGATGCAGCCGCACGAAGGCGCGGCAGGTACGCTGGAGCAGCATTTACAGCGGGTTATTGGTCATCTGAACACCATGCACACCATTTCGTCGATGGCATGGCGTCAGCGACCGCATCACGGGATTTGGCTGAGTCGCAAGTTGCGGGATTCGAAGGCGTAATACAGGTTAAACCATCGGATAAGGCATTCACGCCGCATCCACATCTTTTGCCTGATGCGTCTTATTTACGCCCCAATCACCTTCGCCACCGCGTGGGCGAAACGTTGCATCCCTTCATCGATATCCGCATCTTCCACCACCAGCGACGGTGCAAAACGCATCACATCCGGTCCGGCATTCAGCACCATTACGCCAGCCTCTGCGCCCGCATACAGGAAATCACGCGCCCGACCTTTGTACTGTGGTTTCAGCTCTGCGCCAATCAACAGCCCCATACCGCGAATATCGCTAAACACATCGTACTGCTGATCGATCTTCTGCAGATGGTCAACAAAACGCTGGCGTTTCGCCTGAATGCCTTCCAGCACTTCAGGGGTATTGATGATATCAAACGCCGCCCCCGCTACTGCACAGGCCAGAGGATTACCGCCGTAGGTGGAACCGTGAGAACCAGGATGAAACGCAGAAGCAATTTCCGCCGTGGTCAGCATGGCGCTAATCGGGAAGCCGCCGCCTAACGCTTTCGCAGAGGTCAGAATATCCGGCGTCACGCCGTAGTGCATGTAAGCAAACAAATCGCCGGTCCGCCCCATCCCGCACTGCACTTCATCAAACACCAATAATGCCTGATGTTGATCGCACAGCTCGCGCAAGCCCTGCAAAAACTCTGGCGTCGCAGCCGTCACGCCGCCCTCGCCTTGGATCGGCTCAACCACCACCGCACAGGTGTGATCATCCATCACCGCTTTCACTGCGTGGAGATCGTTAAAGGGAACGTGGATGATGTCTGCCGGTTTCGGCCCAAAGCCGTCGGAATATTTTGGCTGCCCGCCCACCGAGACGGTAAACAGCGAGCGACCATGAAAAGCGTTATGGAAGGCAATAATTTTGGTTTTGAACGGACTATGACGCACACAGGCGTAATGACGTGCCAGTTTAAAGGCGGTTTCGTTAGCTTCCGTGCCGGAGTTCATAAACACCACGCGTTCGGCAAACGTTGCCTCAATCAGTTTACGCCCAAGACGCAGCGCCGGTTCATTGGTGAAAACGTTACTGATATGCCACAGAGTTTCGCCCTGGGTTTTTAACGCGTTCACCAGCGCAGGATGGCAATGGCCCAACGCCGTAACTGCAATGCCACCCGCGAAATCGACATACTCCTTGCCTTGCTGATCCCAGATTCGGCTGCCCTGACCTTTTACCGGAATGAACTCTGCCGGAGCATAAATCGGCAGGATCACTTCATCGAAAGTCGCGCGTGTAATTGCTGTTTGTTCAATTGCCATCTCATGATCACCCTGTTACGCATAAATAAATGTGAAATTATAATCACAAAATATGCATAAAAAATCACTGAATGGCAATCAGAAATCAGCGATGCAGGAAATTAGCCAGCAGTTGATGTCCTTGTTCGCTAAGAATACTTTCTGGATGGAACTGCACACCTTCCAGATCCCACTGGCGATGGCGAATCCCCATAATCTCGCGGGTTTCGCTCCAGGCCGTCACGTCAAAGCACGCTGGTAATGAGCCAGGTTCCACCACCAGCGAATGGTAGCGTGTCACGGTAAGTGGATTTGCCAGCCCCAGAAATACGCCCTCACCGCTATGTGTAATCGGCGAGGTTTTGCCGTGCATGACCTTTGCGGCGCGCACAACTTTGCCGCCAAATGCCTGCGCCATTGCCTGATGACCGAGGCAGACGCCAAGAATCGGCAAGCGCCCGGCATAGTGGCGAATAACGTCAAGGGAGATCCCGGCTTCATCTGGCGTACAGGGGCCGGGTGAGATGACAATTTTTTGTGGTTTAAGGGCGTCGATATCCGCCAGCGTCAACGCATCGTTGCGCTTAACCAGCACATCCGCCCCCAGTTCACAAAAGTACTGGTAGAGGTTCCAGGTAAAAGAATCGTAGTTATCTATAAGCAGGATCATGGCGGCTCCGGTACGAAAGAACCACGCTATTTTACTCAGATTCCCCGGCTTCGCTTACCACTTTGCTAAATATCATCTGCAGCGCGGTGAGATCCCCCATTGCCCCACTCTGATTTGCCTGATTCCAGGCTTCTTTTTCGATACCCTGCCAGCTCAGTTGATATCCGGCATGAATCGCCAGTTGCTCGAAGAAGATCCGCTGTGCCAGTCCGCTTCCCACACGGAAGGGATGCAGCACGTTGATTTCACAATAGTAATGCGCCAGCCGCTCGACGAACTTCGCTTTCTCCAGGCCAACCAGATAACCTTCTTCCTCCAGATCCTGCATCAGGGCATTGCCCTCTTTTTCGATATAAGCAAAGTGGCAGAACGGCGTATCGCCCTGATAAATATCAACTTCACGCAGTTGCCCCGCCCAGTCGAAAATATCCTGATACAGCTGGCGATGGATAGTGCGCAAATGCGGTAAACCGCGCACCAGCGGACCAAGCTCAATGGTCGCAGCACGCAGCGCCGTCATTTCGTAAGCGGCCTGTTCCAGCCGCTGCTGCTGGTGGATGTTCAGCCGGTTACGCATGATATCAAGGCCAGGATAAAGATACGGATCGCGCCCTTCGCCGAATTTATCGCTCATAGTGCCTCCTCAGCTCTTCAAGGCGCGCTAAAGCCTCTGCGGCAGTAAGAGTGACTAAAGGCATCTCGACGCCTTCAAGACGGCGACTGGCCTGGAAATTACGATTACGCTGAAGCTCCCAGAGACGGGACTTTTGCTTATCGGTGAGTTTCTTCACTTGATGCCTCCCTGAACGTGTCCATTTGCCACAAGTATAAGCGGCAAATCCGGGTTACGCCGGGAGAGCAGAAGCGCGGGCAAGATTGCCCGCGCGAAAAATCATTACGGCAGGACTTTAGCGGAAAGGATAACTACCGGTTTTGACGGCACATTCTGGTACGGACCAACGTCATGAGTCGGCACCTGGGAAATCTTATCGGCAACGTCCATGCCTTTCACCACTTTACCAAATACCGCGTAACCGAAATCACGCTGACCATGGTCAAGGAAGGCGTTATCGGCAACGTTGATAAAGAACTGGCTGGTGGCGCTGTCTTTGTCAGCGGTACGCGCCATCGCGATGGTGCCACGCGTGTTGCGCAGGCCGTTATCGGCTTCATTTTTGATTGGCGGGTTTGGTTTTTTCTGCTGCATCTGCTCGGTGAAACCGCCGCCCTGAATCATAAAGCCAGGAATGACGCGGTGAAAGGTAGTGTTGTTATAAAAACCGCTGTTCACATAATCGACAAAGTTTTGCACAGACACTGGCGCTTTTTGTTTATCCAGCTCCAGTTCGATGTTACCAGCTGAGGTTGTCAACAATACGTGCGGGTCCCCTTTCGCTGCCATTGCTGCGGGAGAAAGAGCAGAAAGAGCGAAAACAGCAGCCATCGCCGCCAGGGTCGATTTGAACATGAGATTTCCTTAACAAACAGAGCAGAAAAAAAGCAAGTGAAGAGATTCTAAATAGCCTTCAAGAACAAGGCCATCCCTTTACCTAATTTTACGTATTTGAAATATATGTAACCTGACGATCACTTTTTATTCCGTGATCAAAATCACCCCTTAAAATGCAATTTAGCAACCGATTGCAATAAAACATTTAAACAGATCACAAAATCACCTAAAATCGCCCGCTCGCGGCATATCCCGCTATGCCATTTTATTTTTGAACGCAGGCCAATCATGACTAACAGCAATCGCATCAAGCTCACATGGATTAGCTTTCTCTCCTACGCACTGACTGGTGCGTTGGTTATTGTCACCGGGATGGTGATGGGAAATATCGCCGATTATTTCAATCTGCCTGTTTCCAGTATGAGTAACACCTTCACCTTCCTCAACGCCGGCATTTTAATCTCTATCTTCCTCAACGCCTGGCTGATGGAAATCGTCCCGTTGAAAACGCAGTTACGTTTTGGCTTTCTCCTGATGGTGCTGGCGGTTGCCGGTTTGATGTTCAGCCACAGCCTGGCGCTGTTCTCGACGGCGATGTTCATTCTCGGGGTGGTCAGCGGCATTACTATGTCGATTGGTACATTCCTGATAACACAAATGTATGAAGGGCGTCAGCGCGGTTCCCGCCTGTTATTTACTGACTCCTTCTTCAGTATGGCTGGGATGATTTTCCCAATGATCGCCGCGTTTCTACTGGCGCGCAGCATTGAGTGGTACTGGGTTTATGCCTGCATCGGGCTGGTGTATGTCGCTATTTTTATTCTGACCTTCGGCTGTGAGTTCCCGGCACTGGGCAAACATGCACCAAAAACGGATGCTCCGGTAGAGAAAGAAAAGTGGGGGATCGGCGTACTGTTTCTCTCTGTTGCGGCGCTGTGCTACATCCTCGGTCAGTTAGGTTTTATCTCCTGGGTGCCTGAGTATGCCAAAGGCCTGGGCATGAGCCTGAACGACGCGGGCACGCTGGTGAGTAACTTCTGGATGTCATACATGGTCGGCATGTGGGCGTTCAGCTTTATTCTTCGCTTCTTTGATTTGCAACGCATTCTGACCGTACTGGCTGGTCTGGCTGCGATTCTGATGTACGTCTTTAACACCGGAACACCAGCACATATGGCGTGGTCAATTCTCGCTCTGGGCTTCTTCTCCAGCGCGATCTATACCACCATCATCACCCTGGGTTCACAGCAGACCAAAGTACCGTCGCCAAAACTGGTTAACTTTGTCCTGACCTGCGGAACCATCGGTACTATGTTGACCTTTGTGGTTACCGGCCCGATTGTTGAACATAGCGGTCCGCAGGCGGCACTGCTTACAGCAAACGGTCTGTACGCTGTCGTCTTTGTGATGTGCTTCCTGTTAGGTTTCGTCAGCCGTCACCGTCAGCATAACACCCTGACCTCTCATTAATTGCTAATGCCGGACGGCACTATCGTCGTCCGGCCTTTTCCTCTCTTCCCCCGCTACGTGCATCTATTTCTATAAACCCGTTCATTTTGTCCATTTTTTGCACAAACATGAAATGTCAGACAATTCCGTGACTTAAGAAAATTTATACAAATCAGCAATATACCCATTAAGGAGTATATAAAGGTGAATTTGATTTACATCAATAAGCGGGGTTGCTGAATCGTTAAGGTAGGCGGTAATAGAAAAGAAATCGAGGCAAAAATGAGCAAAGTCAGACTCGCAATTATCGGTAACGGTATGGTCGGCCATCGCTTTATCGAAGATCTTCTTGATAAATCTGATGCGGCCAACTTTGATATTACCGTTTTCTGTGAAGAACCGCGCATCGCTTATGACCGCGTACACCTCTCGTCTTACTTCTCTCACCACACCGCCGAAGAGCTGTCGCTGGTGCGCGAAGGCTTCTACGAGAAACACGGCATCAAAGTTCTGGTCGGCGAACGCGCTATCACCATCAACCGTCAGGAGAAGGTGATTCACTCCAGCGCCGGACGTACCGTTTTTTATGACAAGCTGATCATGGCAACCGGTTCCTACCCGTGGATCCCACCAATCAAAGGTTCTGATACTCAGGACTGCTTTGTCTATCGCACCATTGAAGACCTCAACGCCATTGAATCCTGCGCCCGTCGCAGCAAACGCGGTGCCGTTGTTGGTGGCGGCCTGTTAGGTCTGGAAGCCGCTGGCGCGCTGAAAAACTTAGGTATTGAAACCCACGTTATCGAATTTGCCCCTATGCTGATGGCGGAACAGCTTGATCAGATGGGTGGCGAGCAGCTGCGTCGCAAAATCGAAAGTATGGGCGTGCGCGTTCACACCAGCAAAAACACCCTTGAGATTGTGCAGGAAGGTGTCGAAGCGCGTAAAACCATGCGTTTTGCCGACGGCAGCGAACTGGAAGTCGACTTTATCGTCTTCTCTACCGGTATCCGTCCGCGCGATAAGCTGGCAACCCAGTGTGGTCTGGACGTTGCTCCGCGTGGGGGTATCGTCATTAATGATTCCTGCCAGACTTCCGATCCGGATATCTACGCCATCGGTGAATGCGCAAGCTGGAACAACCGTGTATTTGGTCTGGTAGCACCTGGCTACAAAATGGCGCAGGTCGCCGTTGACCATATTCTCGGTAGCGAAAACGCCTTTGAAGGTGCTGACCTTAGCGCCAAGCTGAAACTGCTGGGCGTAGACGTAGGCGGTATTGGTGATGCGCACGGTCGCACGCCTGGCGCACGTAGCTACGTTTACCTCGACGAAAGTAAAGAGATCTACAAACGCCTGATTGTCAGCGAAGACAACAAAACCCTGCTCGGTGCGGTACTGGTGGGCGATACCAGCGACTACGGTAACCTGCTGCAACTGGTGCTGAACGCTATCGAACTGCCGGAAAATCCGGATTCCCTGATCCTGCCAGCACACTCGGGTAGCGGCAAGCCGTCTATCGGTGTTGATAAACTGCCGGACAGCGCGCAAATCTGCTCCTGCTTCGACGTCACCAAAGGTGATCTGATTGCTGCCATCAACAAAGGCTGCCACACAGTTGCGGCGCTGAAAGCTGAAACCAAAGCGGGTACTGGCTGCGGTGGCTGTATCCCGCTGGTCACTCAGGTACTGAACGCGGAACTGGCGAAACAGGGCATCGAAGTTAACAACAACCTGTGCGAACACTTTGCTTATTCGCGTCAGGAACTGTTCCATTTGATCCGCGTTGAAGGCATTAAAACCTTCGAAGAACTGCTGGCGAAACACGGCAAAGGCTACGGTTGTGAAGTTTGTAAACCAACCGTCGGTTCGCTGCTGGCCTCCTGCTGGAACGAATACATTCTGAAGCCGGAACATACTCCGCTGCAGGATTCTAACGACAACTTCCTCGCTAACATCCAGAAAGACGGCACCTACTCGGTGATCCCGCGTTCTCCGGGCGGTGAAATCACCCCGGAAGGGCTGATGGCAGTGGGTCGTATCGCGCGTGAATTTAATCTCTACACCAAAATCACCGGCTCCCAGCGCCTGGCGATGTTTGGCGCACAGAAAGACGATCTGCCGGAAATCTGGCGTCAGCTGATTGAAGCTGGCTTCGAAACCGGTCATGCCTATGCGAAAGCACTGCGTATGGCGAAAACCTGCGTGGGTAGCACCTGGTGCCGCTACGGTGTTGGCGATAGCGTCGGCCTCGGCGTGGAACTGGAAAACCGCTACAAAGGCATCCGTACGCCGCACAAAATGAAGTTCGGTGTCTCCGGCTGTACCCGTGAATGTTCAGAAGCTCAGGGTAAAGACGTGGGTATTATCGCCACTGAAAAAGGCTGGAACCTGTATGTTTGCGGCAACGGCGGCATGAAACCGCGTCATGCGGATCTGCTGGCAGCGGATATCGATCGCGAAACGCTGATCAAATATCTCGACCGCTTCATGATGTTCTACATCCGTACCGCCGACAAACTGACGCGTACCGCGCCGTGGTTAGAAAACCTCGAAGGCGGCATCGATTACCTGAAAGCGGTGATCATTGACGACAAACTGGGGCTGAACGCTCATCTGGAAGAAGAGATGGCGCGCCTGCGTGAAGCGGTAGTGTGTGAGTGGACTGAAACGGTCAATACACCGTCCGCGCAGACTCGCTTCAAACACTTCATCAACAGCGACAAGCGTGACCCGAACGTGCAGATGGTGCCAGAGCGCGAACAGCACCGTCCGGCAACGCCGTATGAACGTATCCCGGTAACTCTGGTGGAGGACAACGCATGAGCCAGTGGAAAGACATCTGCAAAATCGATGACATCCTGCCTGAAACCGGCGTCTGCGCGCTGTTAGGCGACGAGCAGGTCGCGATTTTCCGCCCGTATCACAGCGACCAGGTGTTTGCGATCAGCAACATCGATCCGTTCTTCGAGTCCAGCGTGCTGTCACGCGGGCTGATTGCGGAACACCAGGGCGAGCTGTGGGTCGCCAGCCCGCTGAAAAAACAGCGTTTTCGCTTAAGTGATGGCTTGTGCATGGAAGACGAACAGTTTTCCGTCAAACATTACGAAGCACGAGTGAAAGACGGCGTGGTGCAGCTGCGCGGTTAATGTTTTAACGGGAGGCGCAATGCCTCCCCTTTTTGCATGGTCCTGTAATGACCTTCGGTATATTGCAGGACATTTTTTAAACTTTTTGTTTTATTTTTTTGTTTTTATTTTTTAAAGGATAATCAAATGTTTACAGACACTATTAATAAGTGTGCGGCTAACGCTGCGCGCATTGCACGCCTGTCGGCAAATAACCCGCTCGGCTTTTGGGTCAGCTCCGCCATGGCGGGCGCGTATGTGGGTCTTGGGATCATCTTGATTTTCACGCTCGGTAATTTGCTCGACCCGTCCGTACGTCCGCTGGTGATGGGCGCGACCTTTGGTATCGCCTTAACGCTGGTGATTATCGCCGGTTCTGAACTGTTCACCGGACACACCATGTTCCTCACCTTTGGGGTAAAAGCGGGCAGCATCAGCCACGGGCAAATGTGGGCAATCCTGCCGCAAACCTGGCTGGGTAACCTGGTCGGTTCCGTCTTCGTTGCCATACTCTATAGCTGGGGCGGCGGTAGCCTGCTGCCGGTAGATACCAGCATCGTTCACTCCGTCGCGCTGGCTAAAACCACTGCACCGGCAATGGTACTCTTCTTCAAAGGTGCATTGTGTAACTGGCTGGTTTGCCTGGCAATCTGGATGGCGCTGCGCACTGAAGGGGCGGCGAAATTTATCGCTATCTGGTGGTGTCTGCTGGCATTTATCGCGTCCGGCTACGAGCACTCTATCGCTAACATGACGCTGTTCGCGCTCTCCTGGTTCGGCAACCACAGCGAAGCCTACACGCTGGCGGGTATTGGTCATAACCTGCTGTGGGTGACGCTGGGTAATACTTTATCAGGTGCCGTATTCATGGGATTGGGTTATTGGTATGCTACGCCGAAAGCGAATCGTCCGGTTGCGGACAAATTTAATCAAACTGAAACGGCTGCCGGTTAATTACTAAGGGGTTTTTACGTGGATCATTTGCCTATATTTTGCCAATTACGCGATCGCGACTGTCTGATTGTCGGCGGTGGTGATGTCGCGGAACGCAAAGCAAGGTTGCTGTTAGACGCAGGCGCTCGCTTAACGGTGAATGCATTAGCGTTTATTCCACAGTTCACCGCATGGGCAGATGCAGGCATGTTAACCCTCGTCGAAGGGCCATTTGATGAAAGCCTTCTCGACACCTGCTGGCTGGCGATTGCAGCGACGGATGATGACACGCTTAACCAGCGCGTCAGCGAAGCCGCTGAAGCTCGTCGCATCTTCTGTAACGTAGTCGATGCGCCGAAAGCCGCCAGCTTTATTATGCCGTCGATTATTGACCGCTCACCGCTCATGGTCGCGGTCTCCTCTGGCGGCACCTCTCCGGTTCTGGCACGCCTGTTGCGCGAAAAACTCGAATCACTGCTGCCGTTGCATCTGGGCCAGGTAGCGAAATACGCCGGGCAATTACGCGGGCGAGTGAAACAACAGTTCGCCACGATGGGTGAGCGTCGCCGTTTCTGGGAGAAATTGTTCGTTAACGATCGCCTGGCGCAGTCGCTGGCAAACAACGATCAGAAAGCCATTACTGAAACCACCGAACAGTTAATCAACGAACCGCTTGACCATCGCGGTGAAGTGGTGCTGGTTGGTGCAGGTCCGGGCGATGCCGGGCTGCTGACGCTGAAAGGACTGCAACAAATTCAGCAGGCAGATGTGGTGGTCTACGACCGTCTGGTTTCTGACGATATTATGAATCTGGTACGCCGCGATGCTGATCGCGTTTTCGTCGGCAAACGCGCGGGATACCACTGTGTACCGCAGGAAGAGATTAACCAGATCCTGCTGCGGGAAGCGCAAAAAGGCAAACGCGTGGTGCGGCTGAAAGGTGGCGATCCGTTTATTTTTGGCCGTGGTGGCGAAGAGCTGGAAACACTGTGCAACGCGGGTATTCCGTTCTCGGTGGTTCCGGGTATTACCGCAGCTTCTGGTTGCTCTGCCTATTCGGGTATTCCACTCACGCATCGCGATTATGCCCAGAGCGTACGCTTAATTACCGGACACTTAAAAACCGGTGGCGAGCTGGACTGGGAAAACCTGGCGGCAGAAAAACAGACGCTGGTGTTCTATATGGGGTTGAATCAGGCCGCGACTATTCAGCAAAAGCTGATTGAACACGGTATGCCTGGCGAAATGCCGGTGGCTGAAGCGGCGCACGAAAAACGCGAAAGCGTTTCACGATAAATGCGAAAACTTTAGCTTTCGCGCTTCAAATGAAACAGCAGTATTAATTACTGCTTTTTATTCATTACACGGGGATCACTTAGGGTATGGCTGAACCTTGAATAGTTTGGTATTTAGCCGCTTCCTTGCTCGCTTGTTCAGGAATCTGATGTAGCGATACTGATTAAATTTGTGCACCACGGCACGCTCTTTATTAGCCCGTAAATACACGCCTCGTTGTCCACCTCGCTTAATCGCGTTCATCGTTATCTCGTGATACCACTCACCATCCAGCTCGTAGAACGTACTTTCATGACTGCCAATAAAATCAAAATTCGACGCCTGATACACAACGCCTGCGCGTCCGCAACGTTCGTCAGCAAAGGACTGAACCCACTCCACTGACGGATACAGTAATCTGATAACTTTCAGCGCGTAGCTAATGGCCCGTGATTCAGAGTTGCGGGGCATGTCGTCGTGTAGCCACATGCGGTTCAACTCCATATAGCCCCGGTTATCCGTTTCAAGCACGACACGACGACCTGAGTTGGGGTTAAGGGCATATCCCCACTGGAGAACGCCAACCAGATCGCGTCCGCTGAATACTCCCAAGTGGAGGTAAGAGTTATTCACAAAACGGCGGGAATAGTGCTTTGTCTGAATAATTGTGCGGGCCAGCCAGCAGGATATGGTTTCAACGCGCAGCTCCTTTGAACCATAGCCAACAATCTGGCCTTCATACTCAATAACGCACGGTTTCGTCAGAATGCGTGATTTCTTCTCTTTTCCCACAATGTTTCTCCGTGGGATGCTCGCAGGCATTCAGCATTATGATGTGACGTTTGCAACGCGGACACCTGATTTCAATGTGAACAAAGGAATCCGCCTTAAATAACAGTTTGTTGCAGTTTTTACAGCGAATTGATTTCATCTCACCTCCTTTGCATCAATTCGCCACTATCTTAAAAAACATCGTGGGTTAAGTGTGGTTATTAGGGCATAATCGATCTGTATTACCGATCGATTTGATTGATTCGATCGTCGTTTTCTATATGCGTTCGTTTCGCAGGGTGTTTTTTATACAGAGTTGAGAGGGCCACATCGTAGATCAATGCGACCTGCTTGCGGGGGATTCCTTGTGCTAATAAACGCCCGGCCTGCTCCCACTCTGCTTTGGTTAGTTTAGGTGGTCGCCCACCAATACGGCCTTTATTTCTGGCGGCAGCAAGTCCAGCTATCGTTCGCTCGATGATTAGTTCTCGTTCCATTTCAGCCAGGGCACCCATCACGTGGAAGAAAAAACGCCCCATTGGAGATGACGTATCAATACTGTCAGTAAGACTGCGAAAATTAATCCCTCGCTCTCGTAATTCCCCTACGAGAGAAATCAAATGTTTCATGCTTCGCCCGAGGCGATCCAGTTTCCAGACAACCAGTGTGTCACCTTTTTGAAGGCGCTTTAAAGCACGTTTTAATCCCGGTCGGTCTGTCCTTGTTCCGCTTAATTTATCTTCAAATATTTGTTCACATCCTGCACAAACAAGAGCGTTTCGTTGCAGGTCTGTATTCTGGTCATTTGTTGATACCCTTACATAGCCAATCAGCACTCTGGATCTCCCGTTTAAAAGCGCAAATCATGCCATGCAGGCCAGAAACGGCCATTATCTAAAACCTCGGTTTACGAGAACTCGGCACAAGCGGAGAAAAAATACCGTTACTCAGTACAGCAAATACCTGGACTAATCGACAAACATTCAACGGCGGCCTTTCCGGGGAACTGTCCGGCAATGCCGCTACTGCGACAAAACTGAAAACAGCAAGAAATATTAATGGAGTTAAATTTGATGGTTCCAGCGATATAAATATTAATACGTTAGTATCTCGTAACCGTGTTACAGCATTAGGTGGGAGCGCAAAGGGTACGCCTGGTATCCAAATGTATGAAGCGTACAACAATGGATATCCTTTTACTTATGGCAATGTTCTTCATCTTACTGGCGTAGCGGCAGTTGGCGAAGGAGAGTTGTTTATTGGGTGGAGTGGGACCAGCGGCGGTCATGCTCCGGCATATATTCGCTCCCGACGAGATACAGCAGATGCTAATTGGTCTGGATGGGCGCAACTATATACAACCGCTCACAAACCATCAGCAGGAGATATTGGTGCATATACCAAAGCAGAATGTAATTCACGATTTATTACAGGCGTCCGTTTAGGAGGCCTATCATCTGTTCAGACATGGAATGGACCTGGTTGGTCTGATAAGTCAGGTTATGTTGTTACCGGTTCCGTTAACTCAAATAGAGATGAACTAATTGATACAACTCAGGCAAGGCCAATTCAGTATTGCATTAATGGGACTTGGTATAACGTGGGGAGTATTTAATTATGATGCACTTAAAAAATATTACTGCTGGCAATCCTAAAACAGTGGAGCAATACCAGCTAACAAAACAATTCAATATTAAGTGGCTTTATTCCGATGATGGGAGAAACTGGTACGAGGAACAAAAGAATTTCCAACCAGACACTTTGAAAATGGTCTATGACCATAACGGCGTTATTATTTGCATTGAAAAAGATGTTTCAGCAATTAATCCAGAAGGTGCAAGCGTCGTTGAATTACCTGATATTACAGCAAATCGCCGGGCTGATATTTCGGGGAAATGGATGTTCAAAGATGGCGTAGTGATAAAGCGAACTTACACCGAGGAAGAGAAGAGGCAACAAGCGGAAAATGAAAAGCAAAGCCTGTTGCAACTTGTCAGGGATAAAACCCAGCTATGGGACTCACAGCTACGGCTGGGCATCATTTCCGACGAGAATAAACAAAAATTAACAGAGTGGATGCTCTTTGCGCAGAAAGTCGAATCTACAGACACCTCCAGCCTGCCAGTAACGTTTCCCGAACAACCAGAATGAGAGAAGGCCCCTATCGGGCCTTATTTTTTACTCTGGTTTTTGTGGCCATTCTGGCTTTGCCGTATCCACACGGCTGACCAGAACACTGTAGCGTTCCCATGCTTCCAGTCGTGTGCGCTCCTCATCTGTTGCCATATTCAGCCTGACAGCACGTTCCAGCGGTTGAATCACAGACTCCGCTTCGGAAAGCAAAGCGGCTTTTTGTAACTCAGCCTGCTGTTGCAGTTCCTGTTCTGTATATTCCCGTTTTACCACTTTACCATTCAGAAACATCCAGTTTCCGTAATTATCTGCGCGACGATTTGCCGTAATATCGGATACTTCAACAACACTTAAACCTTCCGGGTTAATAGTTGAAACATCTTTGCTCACGGTAACAATTACATTATTTTTATCGTATGCAATTTTTATAGTATCTGGTTGAAAGTTTTTTTGTTCTTCGTACCAGTTTTTACCATCTTCAGTATAAAGCCAGACAACTCCAGCTTTTTTGGTTAACTGGTATTGTTCTGGTGTTTTTGGATTTCCTGCCTTAATGTTTTTTAAATGCATCATGTCAAATACTCACAACGTTATAATATGTCCCACCAATCAACTTCTGAATAGGTCTTCTGGTTAATGTATCAATAAACTCATCGGTGTTGCTGTTTCCGGCTGCGGTCAGAACATATCCAGAAGTATCCCAGTAACCAGGGCCTCGCCATGCTGATATTGATTCTGCGCTACCAAGTCGAATGTCTCTTACATATGTGCTATTGAGATAATCAGCTAAATTTGAACCCCAACACCCGCCAAATATATTTCCATCGGTGTTATAACGGACTCCGCCCGCAACAAGAGAGCCCGGTGAAATAAAAGATTTGTCGTTTGGGTTAAACTGCCATAAAGCATCATTACCGCCATCGCCACGCATATGAACACATGGAATTGGAAATCCCATTTGTTCTGTCAGTAAATAGCCAAAGCTGACAGCACCCGGATACCCCTGTCCATTGCGAATAGACAGGCCCTTAGCTATTGGTACGTAATGACCGCCAGGCGCGGGATTCCAGGCAAACCGCGTCTGAACAAAAGGCGCGGTGGCATTGTTTAACTGGTCTGCAAATGCGCCACTTCCATCAGGAGTTATTCCCTGATGAATATATGCAACCCGCTTATAAAAATCAGCGGATGCGGGTTGGAGCCCAAATGCCAGTTGTCCATTTGAATAGAATAAAAGGACACCGTCGCCGCCCTGTTTAATACCCGTGTCGTTATCTCCGAGAGTAATTGAATTACCGCCCAGTGCGTTATCTGTACCAAGCGCCAGCCCACTATCAATTTTGGCCCCGTGGCTGACAGATATAGCACCTGTTCTCAGATTTATAGCGAATGGCCTTAATGGGCCGATATCACCGTTTTCGCCTTGTCCTTCAGCCGTAGGGATGAAATGAAGGGACTCTTCTGAACGACGGAAAATAAGACCGAAGGCATCATTAAAAATTCGCAGCGCATTCATCGTGCCAATTTTCAGTTCTCCGGTCATTTTATCGCCGGAACGCTGAACGGCGTTAGCAGCCTTGTTTACCGTTTCCTGTAAACCGAGGTTTTAGATAAACAACGGCTTATTGGGAATATCTGCTCCGTTCCGGTCTTTTGCCAGTCGGGCATTGGCATTATCCATCGCAATTTTCACTGCTTTTGCGGTGGCTGCCAGCGTTTCACTGGAGCTGTCAGTTGCACTGGTTAGCTGGACGAGTCCTTTCTTGTTCAGGCTGGCATCATAAATATCCAGATTTTCACGTGCTGTACGCTGTGCTGATGCCCCGGCTGTTTTAATTTCGCTGAGGTTATTTTTTATCAGCAGCGCATTCTTGTTCATGATGGCTTTAATGGACAGTGCAAGCTGGTTTAATTTTGTTTTATCCGGTTGAATACCGGCTTCTTCCAGCGTGTTTAATAACTCC
>SKEB01000504.1_pt1 | contig 32563 bp, 29 predicted proteins | sample 4826561 | NCBI WGS metagenome assembly SKEB01 (sample SAMN11008820, study PRJNA524170) | human gut metagenome | biome: Human fecal sample; material: Feces; isolation source: fecal sample from pouch patient p17 | host: Homo sapiens | place: Israel: Tel-Aviv | collected 2016-03-29
CCTTCTTTTGCAACTGCACCAGCCAGACGACAGCGGCTGACTCCGATGCCCATGCCTCCCTGAATGATTGGGAGTTTCAGGAACTTATCTTTCAGATTCAGTGATTTCATTAATTTCATCTTTAAAATCTCACTTTCCATTAATAATACTATGATCATATGTGTGTTACGGTTCTTCTTTTTATATAAAAAAGTTTGATAATCAAAGTAAAATTATTTTACATCAGACGACAGAGCAAGTCAATACAAAAAGGATGAAAAACGAGCAGAAGTAGTATTGAATACCAGATGCAGATTTTGACGAATTACTTGTCATTTCATGGAAAATAGTATACGATATCATACAGATTTATAGGAAATCTTCGGGTAAATGTGTTGGGAGGTTATTTGGATAGTATGGAACAGGATAAGACGTTTCTGGGAACAGAACCAATAGGAAAATTATTGATGAAGCTGGCGGTTCCGACGGTTATCGCACAGCTGGTAAATATGTTGTACAACATCATAGACCGGGTTTATATCGGTCATATTCCGGGAGAGGGCAGCATGGCGCTGACCGGCGTAGGGGTGTGCATGCCGCTGATCCTGATCATTGCGGCATTTGCGGCGCTGGTAGGATCCGGTGGTTCTCCGAGGGCATCCATTTACATGGGAAAAGGCGAGCACGATACGGCAGAAAAAATTCTGACGGGCTGTCTGAGTCTTCAGATCATCGTTTCCATCATTCTGACCGTGATCTTGCTGATCTGGAACGAAAATCTGTTACTCATGTTTGGTGCCAGTGAAAATACGATTTCTTATGCGACGGCATATATGAATATTTACGCGATTGGTACGATTTTTGTACAGATTACCCTTGGTATGAATACATTTATCACTGCCCAGGGAAAAGCCATCACAGGTATGATGACGGTTCTGATTGGAGCGGTTGCGAATATTATACTGGATCCGATTTTTATCTTCGGGATGCATATGGGAGTGCGCGGCGCAGCACTGGCAACCGTGATTTCACAGGCTTTGTCCTGCATCTGGGTGTTGTCTTTCCTCTCCGGGAAAAAGACGCTGCTTCGGATCAAAAAAGAAAATATTATGCCGGGACTTCAGCTGGTTCCGCCATGCGTGGCACTTGGTGCATCCATGTTTGTTATGCAGGCCAGTGAGAGTGTGATTTCCGTCTGCTTTAATTCATCGCTGCTAAAATATGGCGGAGATATTGCGGTGGGAGCCATGACGATCCTTACCAGTGTCATGCAGTTTGCCATGCTTCCTCTGCAGGGAATCGCCCAGGGGGCGCAGCCGATCACCAGTTACAATTATGGTGCAAAAAATTTGTCCAGAGTAAAGCAGAGTTACAAGATCCTGCTTTGTGTCTGTGTTATTTATTCCGTTGTTCTGTGGGCAATTATTATGGCATTTCCACAGGTATTTGCAAAATTGTTTACCGCAGATGCCGCACTGATCGATTTTACGGCAAAGGCACTTCGGATTTACTGTCGTGTATTGTTCGTGTTCGGTATACAGATCGCCTGCCAGATGACCTTTGTGTCCATAGGAAATGCACCGTGTTCCATTATCGTGGCAATCCTGCGGAAATTCATATTGCTGATTCCATTGATCTACATATTACCGCATGTTATGGAAAATAAAACCAATGCCGTATATATGGCAGAACCGGTGGCAGACATCATAGCGGTGAGCTGTACATTGATTCTGTTTCTGGTACAGTTTCGGAAATCTTTGCGGCGTTTGACTTGAAAGTGTAAATAGAGAAAACGAAGCATCCTGTCAGGGAAAGCGATTAAGCAAACGACCGAGTTTCACAAGTTTTTGCGCGAGTGGGAACGACCTCTTTTTCAGGCGTGGGAACGAGCGCGATGAAAACGATGTGAAACGAGGGTAGTGAGCGTCTAGCGTCCCGACAGGATGCTTCGTTTTCGTATTAAAAATTAAATTTTAGCCAAGATCCACACAAACAAGACCTTACTTGCGTTTCCGCAGAAACATCCAGATCGCAATGACCACCACAATGAGAATCAGGAAAATATCCCAGAATCTCTGTGTCAGATTCAGATGAAGTGCTTCAATCATACCGATAAAGATGACAAATGCACCGAGGATCAGCTGCAGCATGGAGCGTTGAACCAGACCGGCTTCATTGCTGCCGCGGGACTGCAGAAGTCCGAAAATACCATATACAAGGCAGAGAGCACCCAGAATCGGAAGTACATATATGGTGTCAATGGCATCAGTAAAAATAATGGCAAAGATAACTACGACTCCGATCAGTGTGACATAAGTGCCCCAGTTAAAGGGTTTCTTTTTTTTCATAAGTATAAACCTTTCTGTTGATTTCTGTTACTAAGGTAAAAAACGCTGCTTCAATGTGAAGCAGCGTTTCTATATGGCTTAACTTTCTTTCGCTACGAAGATAATTGCTGAAAATGATGTTCGCTTACGCCAGTCCCGGTGCAACAGTAAGGATGATAGCACAGAGGATTGTTCCAACTAATGTCATGATAACTGTCTGTAAGAACATCGGTAAGTATGCATCTTTGATCTTAACCTGAGCAAGTCCGGTTGTGATCAGAATCAGTCCGTTAACCGGCAGTGTCTCGAATGTGGAAACTGCGATAGCAGCACAACGAGCAAGTGCGTTCGGGTTCAGAACCGGGTTAGCTGTCCAGATATAAGCTGCAGCAACCATCGGAAGTGCGATACTTAAAGCTGCTGGCGGTGAAGATGTAAATGCTACTACGATGATAGCAAGTACGATACCGATTACTAACGGAGAAGCTTTCATGCCAAAGAGGATTCCAACGAAACCGTTGAAAGCATCTGTGTGCTGTACAACTGCTGCGAAACCGGCTGCAGCTGTCAGAGTCATGATTGCGCTTGCACCATTTGCAGCACCAATATTTAAGGAATTGAGAACATTGCCTGCCCATGCCGGGAAGCCTTTTTTCTCATTATCTTTGAAGTGCGGAGCCATCAGGATGATTACTGCTGCGATACCGGATACCAGAGCTAAGGAAGCAATCTGTACGATAGCGAAAAGCAGGAATACAACTACTAACGGAATCATAGCAAGTGCGAAATGCGGAAGTTTTTTTGCATTGTCATCCGGAATCGGCTCACAGTTACCATAATCAAATGTCTCGCCTTTTCTCATCTCTTTGATGATGAAGGTGGAGCAGATGAAGTATACACCAACTTCGATTACGATGAAGGAAATAAATCCAGGGATTGGAGCAGCACCCGGGCTTGTCTGCAGGATGCTCATACAAATGATGTTATTGATACTTAATACGAATGGAGCAGAGTTAGCGCCACAGCTTAAAGCCAGCATAGCCGGAACCATACGTCTCGGAATACCGATGCGGCTTGCCATGTACATACAGATCGGGAATGTAGCGAAGATAGCTACGAAACCATCTACACCACCGTATGTAAGGATACACTCGATAAGTAACATAATTAAAACGGCACGTTTTGCCTGTTTTTCTTTGTTGTTTACCGGCATAACGAATTTGTTTACTAATGTGGAAGCGATAGACTGAGCAGCACCACTGTCAGCTAATACTTTACCAAATAAACCGCCTAAGAATACAGTCGGGAAAATTGCTGTGATCATTCCGCAGACACCGCCGATTTCCCATACGCCGGTTGCTGCATTTTCTTCAACGGCACCAACATACAGAGATGTGAATGCGTCGTTTGCGTTCAATCCGTTTGTTACTGCTACAATAACGCCGCAGAGCGGAGCCAGATACAGTACGGATACGTTTTTGTAGGCGCCATACAGGAAAATAGCAAGAGCGACTACAATACCAATAATACCTAAAGCCATAAATCAAACCCTCCTAAATTTTAAAAAAGTTAAGCAAATGTGAAAATTATAAAGAAAATATAAATTCCATGAGCTTATTATACATAGATGGTAAGACCATGTCAACAAAAACAAACAAAATGCACAACAGAAAGTGCAAATGAAAGTAATAAGTTGGACAAAATGCTTCGAAATGTTGCAAAAGTATCATTCTATGAAGAATGATTTGTAAAAAATGTTTGGAAATTGTGCAACAAAACATCGAAAAATGTTGCATGATAGTATAGAATTACTAAAATATGGAAAGATACAGATAAAAAGACCTGAGAGCTGTCGGAAAAGACAGATGCTCAGGTCTTAACATAGTAGGAAATTACTGATTCATGAAAAAGACAGAGGAATCACGGTTATTCCGGTCAATCAGTGAATTGTATACAAGGCAATGGTACTGATAGAGCAGGTCATCATATTTGCTGTTTTCGGAATGCGTATAGTAATTGTTATCTGCATCCACATAACCAACCGTGTTAATGATAGGAAGCTTCTGATACAGGGAGGCCAGATAACGATTGTACTGCGTCAGTGGAAGTCCGGCAGTCTGAAGTACCAGTGTAGACAGATAGTTTGCACTGATGTGATTCAGTGTCGCTTCCGGAATATCATAATTTGCCCAGATCACAAATGGTGTGGTGTAACGAAGCTGTTGCTGTTCCGTGGTCAGCTGATCGAGACTGGTGCCGAACAGTTCTTCATAAAATCCATCTTCAATGGAGGGCAGATGATCCCCGAACATACAGAGGATGGTCGGTTCTGACACGTTGCTGAAATAATCTACCAGCTCCTGAAATGCTTCATCAGAGCGTTTTACCAGGGACAGATAGCGATTAGCCTTTGGGTAGATGCCATTCATGTTTGTGACATATATTTCCTGTGAAAAGTTTGTATAGGACATGGCGTAGCCGCCGTGGTTCTGCATGGTGACGTTAAAAAGGAAGAACGGTTTGGATGTATCCCGATTCTCATACATGTTTTCTACCATGGAATAATCATAGCTGTCACTGACAAAACGACGCAGCAGCATGTTGCGGTCCGGATACCGTTCATTCAGCAGCATCTCATACTCGGTGACGTCATTGTTCTGCTTGTAAGTATCCAGAATGTCCTGATCGACAAAATCTTCGATACTGATATAGTTTTCAAATCCCAGCAGTGGATATACATTCCTGCGGTTCCAGCCTTCGCCGTAATACGGATGAAAAGCGGTCCTGGAATAACCAAGTGCACCAAGGGTGGATACCAGGGAAGGAACAGTATCCTTTACATAGGACTGATATACGTTGCACCCGGTGGGCAGGAAGGAGATGGAATCTCCGGATAAAAATTCAAATTCACTGTTACTTGTTCCTGCACCGAATACCGGCATGGACAGGGAACCTTTGATGGTATTTTCTGTCAGACTGTGAATGAATGGCATGTAGTCTTCATTGGTTTCCAGATTGCCGAGAGCACCTGGATCAGACAGAGATTCATTCATGATACAAATGATATTCGGCATGGTGCCGTCCGTATTTGCTGTGTAATCGTTCTGGCCGGTCAGCAGATTGGTGCTGACCGTATGATCATCAGGATCTACGCCGGCATCTTTCAGCGTTTCTGCCACATAGTCGCTGACATTGGCGGCATTGTAGTCAGAGGGCTTCCGGATAATAAGGTACTTGGTGTTCAGACAGAAATTAAAGAAGGAACCTGTGCGGTGATAGCCTCTGGACTGATCCCAGAAATCCGGTTTGTATCCGAGATTTGCAGCATAATCCGTAAAAAAGAGGGAAATTACAACAACTGCGATATAAGCTGCCGGAGCAAGTTTTGCCAGCAGTTTGAATTTCAATTTTTTCGGTTTGATGTTGACACTTTTTTTGTTTACCAGATAGATCAGGAAAAACATGATAGAACCGAGGATCAGTTTCCAACTAAGCTCATAAGTGTAACCGTCTGATACACTCAGACCAGTGCCGAAACTCAGTACATCCAGCGGAACAAAAGGCGAACCGCGGAACAGTTCAATGAAATAATTCAGCAATGACCATACATATAAAGAAATATTTACAATCAGCCCTACCATATGATAACGTCCGGTGATCAGATAAAAGAAGAGGTAGAACACCAGGTAAATCATATAGTTTGCGAGGAAAGTTGGTACAGAAAACCACCATATATAGTTTTCGTTAAATACCTCCACCATCTGGATGGTAAGAACCGGCATGATAAAAAACAATGCCGTGTTGGCCAGTGCCTTATATTTGTCATCCACGGATGGTTTGAATATAATGAGAAATCCAGCAACCGGTCCTGCCAGAAGAGACAGAACAAACAGAATGGTCCCATATGTCAGATCCAGTGTCGGATCCAGATAGAGCCGCCAGTTGGCGGATACAAAAATAATCATAAAAATAGTGACTGCAAGTGCAAGCAGCCGGATCTTTTTTCCTGCGAATGAAATATGCATGTTTTTATCTTCCTGTTTCTATATAGTGTGATGCCGGATACAGATTTTCTGGCATAGTAATCCGGCTATGTTAATTGCCGCTAAGATATATTAAATATCACGAAAGAAAATATGTCAACTGTTAAAAGTGTGAAGAAATTATGAAAGAACATTTTACGAATGGTGCGTGTGGACTGCAAGAATGCCAGGTGGGGATTTTTGTACTTGCGAAGGTGCGGATAAAATGGAGTTGCTATTTTTTTTCGCGCAGTATACTATAAAAACAGAAGCAAAGTGCAGCGTACAGTGATTCTGAGAGGAATCATTTTGGAAGGAGCGGAACAGATGGAAAAAACAGAATTATTAAGACAGTGGATCGCAGATTCGGATAATATCGTGTTTTTCGGGGGAGCCGGTGTGTCAACAGAGAGCGGAATACCGGATTTCCGAAGTGTGGATGGGCTGTATCATCAGAAATATGATTATCCGCCGGAGACAATTCTGAGTCATACTTTTTATATGGAAAAAACAGAAGAGTTTTATCGGTTTTACCGGGATAAAATGCTGGCCCTGGATGCAAAACCAAATGCGGCACATTTAAAACTTGCCGAGCTGGAAGCAAAAGGAAAGTTAAAAGCAGTGGTTACACAGAATATCGACGGACTTCATCAGGCGGCAGGCAGCAAAAATGTGCTGGAACTTCACGGCAGCGTACACCGCAATTACTGCAGAAAATGCGGAAAACTGTATGATGCACAGTATATCAAGAATTCTGCCGGAGTTCCGATGTGCAGCAGCTGCGGCGGTCAGATCAAACCGGATGTCGTATTATATGAGGAAGGACTGGATTCTTCCACCATGCAGGCAGCAATCCGTGCGATCAGCCAGGCAGAAGTGTTGATCATTGGAGGAACAAGCCTCGCAGTATATCCGGCAGCGGGACTTATCGACTATTACAGAGGTAATAAGCTGGTACTGATCAACAAATCCGCAACCCCATTGGACAGCCGTGCCGATCTGGTCATCCAGGCACCGATCGGAGAGGTTTTTTCGGAAGTATGTTAAAGGCGAATGGGAAACTGTGTGCGGATCCGGAACGAGACAGGTGACAGTCAGAAGCAGCAGAAGCGAGGTCAGTCGTTATAAAAAACGAATCGAAGAATCGTGGAGTTTAAAAGCAGAGTGAGGTGACAGAATGGCATATCAATATGAAGTGGGAGATATTGTAAAACTGAAAAAAAAACATCCCTGCGGCAGTTTTGAATGGGAAATCCTGCGTGTCGGGGCAGATTTCCGGTTGAAATGTCAGGGGTGCGGTCATCAGATCATGGTGGCACGAAAGATTGTAGAAAAAAACACAAAAGATTTAAAAAAGCACTTGCCTGAAGCGTAAAAATATGGTAGTATTGACAATCGTGATATACAATATCCTTGCTCTCTACAGGATGAGCAGAGGGCCAAAAGACCACAAGGAGGTAAGAATAGCATGAACAAGTATGAATTAGCATTAATTGTTAGTGCCAAGATCGAAGATGACGCCAGAGCAGCAGTTGTTGAGAAAGCAAAAGAGTATATTACTCGTTTTGGCGGTACAGTAACAGAAGTTGAGGATTGGGGTAAGAAAAAATTAGCTTACGACATCCAGAAAATGAGCGAAGGCTTCTATTACTTCATTCAGTTCGATGCTGCAGCAGAAGTACCTGCTGAGTTAGAGCAGAGTGTTCGTATCATGGACAATGTGCTGAGATTTTTATGCGTTAGAAAAGACGAGGCATAATTTCACAGTAGAGAAGGAGTTATCCTTATGAATAAAGTAATTTTGATGGGACGTTTGACCCGTGATCCTGAGGTTCGTTATTCTCAGGGTGAACAGGCAACCGCAATCGCAAGATATACAGTTGCAGTAGATCGTAGATTCCGTCGTGACGGCGACAGCCAGACAGCAGATTTTATCGGTTGTGTAGCATTCGGACGTCAGGCAGAGTTCGCAGAGAAATATCTGCGCAAAGGAACCAAGATTGCCCTTACAGGCAGAATTCAGACAGGCAGCTATACCAACCGTGACGGACAGAAAGTTTACACCACGGACGTAGTTGTTGAGGAGCAGGAGTTCGCAGAGAGCAAAGCAGCAAGCACTGAGCATGCAGCAAATTTTGCACCGGCAGACAGACCTTCCCCAAGCAATGCGGTAAGCGATGGCTTTATGAATATTCCGGACGGAATTGATGAGGAATTACCATTTAACTAAACAGGAGGTAAACTATCATGGCTTATAATAAAGATGGAAAAAGCGATTCTCCGATGAAGAGAAGAGGCGGCCGCAGAAGAAAAAAAGTTTGTGTATTCTGTGGAAAAGACAATGTGATTGATTACAAGGATACAAATAAATTAAAGAGATACATCTCTGAGAGAGGAAAAATCCTTCCGAGAAGAATCACAGGAAACTGTGCAAAACATCAGAGAGCTATCACAGTAGCAATCAAGAGAGCACGCCACGTAGCATTAATGCCATACGTACAGGATTAATTTTGACAACAGACTCCCCGGATTTTTCCGGGGAGTTTTCTGCATTCTTCAGAGACAAATATGAAAAAAATAGAGAACGTTTTTCGTTACTTGCATTACACATTCGGATTATTAAAATTGAATATAGGTACACTTCTTGTGTTTGAACTTTTATATAAATTTGCATCCATGGCGGTATTTAAACCGTTACTTACGGGAGTAATGAAGCTGGCACTGAAGGTACAGGGGCTGAGTTATTTGTCGGATGAAACCATCGGAGCTTTTACCCGTTCCCCGCTGACCTGGTTTTTTCTGCTTTTGATCGTGCTGGGAATGGCATTTTTTACGCTGTTTGATATCTGCTGTATCATTACCTGCATCCATGCCTCTTTCCGGAAGCAGGCAATGCCGCTGCTGGCACTGATGCGAAAGGGATTGAAAACGTCTTTGCGGGTCATCTATCAGAGAAATATCGTGATGATCCTCTATCTGCTGATCATTATCCCCATGACCCATGCACTGGTAATCTCCGGTTATATTACAAAATTTACGGTGCCGCAGTTTATTGTGGATTATATTATGTCGCATACCTGGCTGGCAATTTTATATGTTGGATTCTGGATTTATATCGGACTCCGCTCCTTTCATTGGATTTACAGTCTGCATTATTTCTGCCTGGAAAACTGTAACTTCAAGCAGGCGAGAAAGCGCAGCTGGAAACTGCAGAAGAATCATTACTGGACGGATCTGATCATTGTGCTGGGCTGGAGTGCAGCCTGCATCGGTATTTATTACGGCGTGATCCTGTCTGGATCCTGGCTGGTGTCCAGAGTCAATCAGGCGTTACCGACACAGGATCTGTTCAGCAGTCTGACCCTTTCCGGGATTTCTTTGCTGCTGGATGTGTGCGGCGCACTGTTTTTCTGTTTTGACCTCCCGTTATTTTTTATCTGCATCAGTCTGTTATTCTATTATCGCAAGGCTGCCGCCGGCGAGCGGATTCCACGGGTTTTCCGGGATCTGGACAATGCTTACCGGATTACCAATACGAGATGGGTAAAGAAAATTTATATGTATCGGAAACGGATCATTGCCCTTAGTATCGTGGTGGTGATCGGGGTCAATTTTGCATACAATTTTGCAGACCGGCGTGGTGTATTACATATGGGGCTGGACAATCCGGTGGAAGTGACGGCGCATCGCGGGTATTCTGCGGTCTATCCGGAGAATACGATTCCGGCATTCAAGGGAGCCATTCAGGTGGGAGCTGACTGGGCGGAACTGGATGTACAGCAGACAGCAGACGGTGAAGTGATCGTTATGCATGATTCCAATCTGAAACGGACGACAGGACTGGATAAGGAAGTCTGGCAGGTGACCTGGGATGAAATCAAAGACCTGGATAATGGCAGCTGGTTTGATAAAAAATATCAGACTGTGCGGATTCCGACACTGGAAGAAGTGCTGAAAGTCTGCCGTGGCAAGATCCATTTGAATATCGAGATCAAGCCCAGCGGACATGACAAGGATCTGGAGGAGCAGGTGGCGAAACTGCTGAAAAAGTATCATATGAGGGACACCTGTGTGGTTTCTTCCCTGAAGTATGATTCCCTGCGCAAGATCAAGCAGGCGGACGATTCCATCGAAACCGCATATATTACATCTGTATCGTATGGAAACTTTACAGATCTGGAATATGCAGACGGTTACAGTGTGGAGTCAACACTGCTGAGCAAGGGATTTGTAAATAAGGCACAGAAAGCCGGAAAACAGATCTATGTCTGGACGGTGAACTCGGAAGAACGTCTGGAAAAAGTCGTAGGTATGGGAATTGACAATGTGATCACGGATGATCCGGTCATGGCAAAAGAACTGATCTATGAACAGGAACACAGCACGTTCTGGGACAGATATGTGAAACAGCTGCTTCAGATAGGAAAGTAGTGATGTGTGGATTGAGAATGTACGCTTTACTACATATGATGAGTGAACTGTAACGAAACATATGAGCAGTTAGTAATATAAAACAGGGGCTTTCTAATGAGGGGGAAATGTGGTATACTATATTGAATAGTATCGGTTTTGTATACCGGCCGGAAGATTCAAGTCGAACGCACGTGAGACTTGGTGCGTGATTCTGGTCAGCGTAAGCTGACATCTTCATCTCAGAATCACTGCACATTCTCGCGGAGCGTTTATCTCAGTCGGAGATTGAACTCCCACTGAGAAAGATTTGTTATTACTCACCACTTGTGGAAGTGGGAGTCTCAACTCAGACTGAGATAATTTCGGCAGTATAAAGGAGTTAGCATGAGACAGGATGTTAAGTTGAAGGGTAAATTAAAAGGATATACACAGACACCGCTGGTACTGACCGCACTGTTTGGAGCAATGGATGTCTGGATGTATGTGCTGAATATCAAGGCGGGTATTCTGGGAAGTGTTTTCGTAGGCATTTATTTTTTTGTGATGCTGTTTGTGTACTGGCGGAACAAACCGATCCTGATGAATGAGCTGATCGATTTTGCCACACAGTACGGTACGGTACAGAAACGTCTGTTGAATGAGTTTGAAGTGCCGTATGCGGTGATGGATGCCACGGGAAAACTGTTGTGGATGAACCGCCAGTTTGAAGCATTATCGGAAAAAAATAAAGGATATCACAAATCCATCACGACGATTTTTCCACAGATCACAAGAGAACTGATGGAGAAAGAGGATGAGTTGGAGCTTGTTGTGGAGCGGGAAGAATGTGTGTACCGCGCTTCTGTGCACAAGATTCATTTTACAGATATTCTGCATGAGAGCAGTAGCATCGAGCTGACAGAGAAAGTGCAGTATCTACAGGTCATCTATCTCTTTGATGAGACGCAGCTGACCCGGTACCGCATTGAAAACCAGGAAATGCAGATGGTACCTGCGTTGGTATATATTGATAATTATGACGAAGTCCTGGATACCGTGGAAGAGGTAAAGAAATCTCTGCTGGTCGCACTGGTAGACCGTAAGGTGACCAAATTTTTTGCATCCATCGACGGTCTGGTAAAAAAGACTGAGAACGACAAGTACTTTGTCGTGTTTCAGCATAAATATCTGGAAAAAATGGAAGAGGAAAAATTCAGCCTTCTGGAGGATGTCAAAAGTATCAAGGTTGGAAATGAGATGTCTGTCACTCTCAGTATGGGAATCGGTTATGTGGGAAATGATTATACGAAGAATTACGAGTATTCCCGTATGGCCATTGATCTGGCGCTGGGACGCGGCGGAGATCAGGTGGTCGTAAAGACCAGAGATAAAATATCTTATTTTGGCGGAAGCAACCGTCAGGTAGACAAATCTACCCGTGTAAAGGCCAGAGTGAAAGCACTGGCGCTACGCGAAATTATGATCACCCGTGACAAATTCTTTGTCATGGGACATAAGATTGCAGACATTGATTCTTTTGGTGCGGCTATCGGTATTTACTGTGCAGCCCGTCAGCTGGGCAAAAAGGCACAGATTGTAATTGATGAGGTCAATACGACACTGCGTCCGCTGAAGGAATGTTTTACACCGGAGAATGGCTATCCGGACGACATGTTTATCCCAAGCCAGCTGGCACTGGATGAGATTGATTCCCACACGGCATTGATCGTGGTGGATACAAACCGGCCGAGTTATACGGAATGTCCGAGTTTACTGAACCGGGCAAAGGCTATCGTTGTCTTTGATCATCATCGTCAGTGTGAGGATGTGGTGAAAAATGCGGTACTTTCCTACACGGAGCCGTATGCTTCTTCCACCTGCGAGATGATCGCGGAAGTGTTACAGTATTTTGATGAAGATATCAAACTTTCCACACAGGAGGCAGATGCTATTTATGCGGGAATTTTGATTGATACCAATAATTTTGTGTCCAAAACAGGTGTCCGTACGTTTGAGGCAGCAGCATATCTGCGCCGGTGCGGAGCAGAAGTTACCAGAGTGCGCAAGATGCTCCGGAATGATATGGATGCGTACAAAGCGAGAGCGGAAGCTGTGCGGCATGCAGAAGTGTTCCGCAATATGTTTGCTATTAGCGTATGCCCGGCAGACAATATTGAGAGCCCGACGGTGGCGTGTGCACAGGCGGCGAATGAGCTGCTGAATATCATCGGTATCAAGGCTTCTTTTGTGCTGACGGAGTACCATGACCGGATTTATATCAGCGCGCGGTCGATTGACGAAATCAATGTGCAGCTCGTTATGGAACGTCTGGGCGGCGGCGGTCATATGAATTCCGCAGGAGCGCAGCTCACCGGCTGTACGCTGGAGGATGCGAAGCGGACCATAGAAAATACACTGGATGAAATGATCAGGGAAGGAGATATTAAATAAATGAAAGTGATTTTATTACAGGATGTAAAGTCTCTCGGTAAAAAAGGAGAGATCGTAAACGTAAGTGATGCTTATGCAAGAAACGTTATTTTTGCAAAAAAACTGGGGCTGGAAGCAACCGGAAAGAATTTAAATGATCTGAAGCTTCAGAACAAACATGCAGAGAAAGTTGCGGAAGAACAGCTGGAAGCAGCTCAGGAACTTGCAAAGGATCTGGAAGATAAATTTGTGGAAGTCAAGATGAAAGCCGGTGAGGGCGGACGTACCTTTGGTTCTGTTTCCACAAAAGAGATTTCCGCAGCAGTTAAAGAACAGCTTGGTCTGGATATTGACAAAAAGAAAATGTCTCTGAACATTCCAATTAAATCCTTTGGAACTTTTGATGTGGCTATCAAGCTGCATGCAAAAGTAACCGGATCCCTGAGAGTGAAAGTAACAGAGGCATAACGCAGTTAAACCATAACTGTATCGGCAGTGTCGGAAATGATGCCACTGATACGAAAAAGAACATGTCACTCATATAGAAAGGAATGGCAGAATATATGGAAGAGGCTCTGGTAAAACGGATCATGCCTCACAGCCTGGAGGCAGAACAGTCCGTCATCGGATCCATGATCATGGACCGGGATGCGATCCTTACAGCCTCTGAGCAGCTGGTGAAGGATGATTTTTATCATCAGCAATATGGAATCCTGTTTGAGACGATCACGGAACTGTTCAACAGTGGTGCACCGGTGGATCTGATCACTCTTCAGAACCGTCTGCGGGAGAAGAATGTGCCGCCGGAGATCAGCAGTCTGGAATATGTCGGTGATCTGGTGACTACAGTTCCGACGTCTGCAAACGTAAAATATTATGCGGAGATCGTAAAAGAGAAAGCGGTGCTTCGCAAACTGATCAAAATCAACGAACAGATCGCAGATACCTGCTATCTGGGAAACGAAAGTCTGGAAGTAATTCTGGAAGAGACCGAGAAAAGCATTTTCAATCTGCTTCAGAGCCGGAGCAACAGTGATTATGTACCAATCAAACAGGTGGTGTTAAATGCTCTGGACAAGATTGAACTTGCATCCAGGATCCAGGGGAATGTCACTGGTATTCCTACCGGTTTTGTGGATCTGGACTACAAATTGTCCGGTCTGCAGCCATCAGATATGATCCTGGTGGCTGCACGACCGTCTATGGGTAAAACAGCTTTTGTGTTGAATATTGCCCAGTATGCAGCATTTCATGAGGATATGGCCACTGCGATCTTCAGCCTGGAGATGTCAAAAGAGCAGCTGGTAAATCGTCTGTTTTCACTGGAATCCCGGGTGGATGCACAGCTGCTCCGTTCCGGTAACCTGTCCGACGCAGACTGGGAGAAGCTCATCGAAGGCGCGGGAACCATTGGAAAATCACATCTGATCATCGACGATACGCCTGGTATCTCAATCTCAGAGCTTCGCAGCAAGTGCAGAAAATATAAACTGGAACATGATCTGAAGCTGGTTATCATCGATTACCTGCAGCTGATGTCCGGATCCGGCAGAAGCGATTCGCGCCAGCAGGAAATCTCAGATATCTCCCGTTCATTAAAGCAGCTGGCCAGGGAGTTGAACGTACCGGTTATTGCACTGTCACAGCTGAGCCGACAGGTAGAGCAGCGTCCGGATCACAGACCGATGCTTTCAGATCTGCGAGAGTCCGGAGCCATCGAGCAGGATGCCGATGTGGTTATGTTTATCTATCGAGACGATTATTACAACAAAGATTCAGAGAATAAAGGAATTGCGGAGATCATCATCGCCAAGCAGCGTAATGGTCCGATCGGAACAGTCAATCTCGTATGGCTGCCGCAGTATACGAAATTTGCAAACATGGAGAAATAAAGGAATAACAGGGAGGTATAGGGAATGCAAATTCATCAGTCAGCAGAAGATTATCTGGAGTGTATTTTAAAATTAAGCAAACAGCGTCCGGTGGTTCGTTCCATTGATATTGCCAATGATATGAACTACTCCAAACCAAGTATCAGTGTTGCAATGAAAAATCTGCGTTTAAACGGTTATATCAACGTGGATGAGAGCGGATTTATCACACTGACAGACAGTGGTATGGAGATCGCTTCCAATATTTATGACCGTCATCTCATTCTGAAAAAATGGCTGGAATTCCTGGGAATTTCACCGGAGACGGCAGAACAGGATGCGTGCAAGATTGAGCATACGCTGAGCAAGGAGACTTATAGTGCTCTTCGTAAACACATCATCGAAGAGATAGGCGAAGAGTAAGAAACGGCAAAAACGCATAGTGATGAAATGAAAGAGAGACTTTGGGCTTGTGCATAATAATGCATGGTCACAAGGTCTTTTTTTGTGGAAAAAGAAACGGAAATCAGATAGAAATTTTTGTACTGCACAACAAAAATGTTGTGCTGGATGATGGAAAATGTTTCAGATTATGCAAAAAACGTGTACAAACACGTCTGAATGTGAAGAAAATGACAAAATTGAAAAAAAATGTTGCACAATCCTTCATAACATAATAAAATAACTACGTTGAGATTATTAAAAAAAAGGAGATACGAGATGAGCTACGTAGACGAAGTACTCGCACGAGTAAAAACAAAAAATGCTGCTGAACCGGAATTCCTTCAGGCAGTAGACGAAGTATTGGAATCCATCAGACCAGTTGTAGAAGCTAATGAGGAGCTTTACAAGAAAGAAGCAATCTTAGAGCGTATTACAGAGCCGGACAGACAGTTCAAGTTCCGTGTAGCATGGGTTGACGACAATGGTCAGGTACAGGTAAACACAGGTTACCGTGTACAGTTTAATAACGCAATTGGACCGTACAAAGGTGGTCTGCGTCTGCATCCATCTGTATATCTTGGAATTATTAAATTCCTTGGTTTCGAGCAGATTTTCAAGAACTCCTTAACAGGTCTTCCAATTGGAGGCGGTAAAGGTGGATCTGATTTCGATCCTAAGGGTAAATCTGATCGTGAAGTTATGGCATTCTGCCAGAGTTTTATGACAGAACTTTCCAAATACATCGGAGCTGATGTCGATGTACCGGCTGGTGATATCGGAACAGGTGCAAGAGAGATCGGTTACATGTATGGTCAGTATAAGAGAATCACAGGACTGTATGAAGGCGTTCTGACAGGTAAAGGACTTTCTTATGGCGGATCCCTTGCACGTACAGAAGCAACAGGTTATGGTCTGTTATACATGACAGAAGAACTTCTGAAATCTCATGGACAGGATATCGCAGGCAAGACATGTGTTGTATCCGGTGCCGGTAATGTTGCTATCTATGCGATCCAGAAAGCACATCAGTTAGGCGCTAAATGCGTAACATGCTCTGATTCCACAGGCTGGATTTATGATCCGGAAGGAATTGATGTAGATTTACTGAAAGAGGTTAAAGAAGTAAAACGTGCACGTCTGACAGAGTACGCAGCAGCAAGACCAAGTGCTGAGTATCATGAAGGCCGTGGCGTATGGAGCGTAAAATGCGATATCGCACTTCCATGTGCTACACAGAACGAGCTGCTTATCGATGATGCAAAAGCATTAGTTGCAAACGGCTGTATCGCAGTTTGCGAAGGTGCTAACATGCCTACAACGCTTGACGCTACACAGTACTTACAGCAGAACGGTGTATACTTTGTTCCTGGTAAGGCTGCAAACGCAGGTGGTGTTGCTACATCCGCACTTGAGATGTCTCAGAACAGCGAGCGTTTAAGCTGGACATTTGAAGAAGTAGATGCAAAACTGAACCAGATCATGGTAAACATCTACCACAACATCGACGATGCTGCAAAACGTTATGGCAAAGAGGGCGACTATGTAGCAGGTGCTAACATCGCAGGCTTTGAGAAAGTCGTAGATGCTATGCTTGCACAGGGTGTATGCTAATACAGGATTACAAAGAGAAAAATTTTCCTGATTGGCATGTAATTTGCCTAATGAATAAGTGAAAAGGTTATGGGACAAGACGATTGTTCCATAACCTTTTTTTCATAAAAAAAACGACCAAGAAATAATAAAAAATGCGTGACAATTCAGTAAAAGTAACGGTTTTTGAAAAGATGCTTGTAAAATTGTGGAATAAGGGCTAAACTACAATAGTATTAGACGGAGGTTAGGAAAAGCGTATGAGTAAGAAAGAAATTGTCATTGCAGATGTCGTAGACAAGTACGATAATCCAATTGCAGAGCTGGTACAGGTAGCCTGCCAGTTTTCAAGCTCACTGTATTTAGTACGGGGAAATCATCGGATTAATGCAAAAAGCATTATGGGAATTATGGCATTTAACCCGCACAATGGTGTAGAAGTTGAGATTGAAGCTGATGGAGCAGATGAGGCAGAGGCATTGACTGCCATGGAGAAATTTTTGCTCTGCATGTAACTTATAGTATATCAACAGTTTAAAAAAGCATCGGAATATCCGGTGCTTTTTTTGCTTGAGAGGAAAGTATGATAATTTTCCTCTCAAACAAAAGCACTTCGTGCAAACAATGCGCACTCGCACAAGAAGACTTCCTGTATATAAAAAGAGCACCTCAGATGAGGTGCTCTTCTCGTATATGTGCTTTTTGATCCTGTTCGGATTACTCTTCCGCAGGAATCTCGCCCTTGTATTTTGCAACCAGAGTCTGGATTCTCTGATATGGATCAAGCAGATCGCTGATGGATGCATCATGATTTAAGGTATCAATGATGTAAGCAATGTATTTGCTCATGTCACAGCTGATGTAGTACTCTCTGCTTAACAGTTCCGGTGTCTGGTATGCAAGGTTTGTAGTAACCACTTTATAGATCAGTCCGTCTTCTACCGCTTTGTCGAATTTCTCAAGACCGTTTGTGAACAGACCGAAAGTAGCGATTACAAAGATTCTTCCGGCATTTCTCTTCTTTAATTCACGGGCAACATCGATCATACTTCCGCCGGAAGAGATCATGTCATCTACAACCCATACATCCTTGCCATCCAGAGAAGAACCAAGGAATTCGTGAGCAACAATTGGGTTGGTACCGTCTACGATATGACTGTAATCACGACGTTTGTAGAACATACCCATATCTACGCCAAGTACGCTGGCAAGGAATACAGCACGGCTGGTAGCTCCCTCATCCGGGCTGATGATCATCAGATGATCATTGTCGATCTTTAAGTCATCTACAGCATTCAGGATACCTTTTACAAACTGGTAAGCTGGCTGAACAGTGTCAAATCCGTGAAGCGGGATTGCATTCTGTACACGAGGATCATGTGCATCGAAAGTGATGATGTTGTCAACACCCATGCTGATCAGCTCCTGAAGTGCAAGTGCACAGTCCATGGACTCTCTTGCGGTACGTCTGTGCTGACGGCTCTCATACAGGAATGGCATGATAACTGTGATTCTTCTTGCTTTACCGTTTGCAGCAGCGATCATACGTTTCAGATCCTGATAGTGATCATCCGGTGACATGTGATTCTCATGTCCACAGAGTTTGTAAGTCAGGGAGTAGTTGGTTACATCTGTCATGATGTAAAGGTCATATCCACGAACGGATTCATGGATCATACCTTTTGCTTCGCCACTTCCGAAACGCGGGCAGGATGCATTGATAATATAGGAGTCACGCAGGTAGCCTTTGAACGCGATGTCGTTCTCATGCTCGTGCTCACGTACACATCTCCATTTTACAAGGTATTTGTCTACTTTTTCACCGATCTCACGGCAGCTCTCCAGCGGAATCATTCCGAGAGCGCCGGCCGGGATTGTTTCTAAGTTTCTCTGGTCGTTATGCATTAGAAAAGTTCCCTCCATCAAATCTTTTCATTTGTTTTTATAAATACGAAGGCATTATAGCACTGAATCCCCTGTTATGACAAGGGATTTCTTGTGATATGGGCATTTGCACATATAATTAAGGAAAAAATCTTATTTTTCGGTTAGTTTTTTGCAAATTCGGATATCATTGCCAAATAGATGCAGGATGATAAAGCTGTTCGAAATCCGGGAAAAGATACGTTCCGAATAAATGGATGCAATATCGAAGAGCTCCAGATTCGTGGAAATCAGCGTGGATTTCTGCTTGCGGATCCGCTCATTCAGGCATACAAAAAATTGTGATGTCGTGAAGGTGTTGGTCAGCTCTGTACCCAGATCATCGATGATGAGCAGATCACAATCGAAGATATTGCGGTAACTTTCTGCTGCCTGCGGTTCTCTGGTAAAGGTTTTCTGAGCCAGCAGTTCAAACAGGTGGTGAGCGGAAAAATAAATTACGGAGTGACCGGTATCCAGCAGCTCTTTTGCGACGCAGTTGGACAAAAAAGTTTTGCCGACGCCGGTGTCACCGAAAAGCAGCAGATTCTCAAAGGTATCATCAAAGGTATCTACAAAACGATGGCATTGAACTACGGCGTTTCTGGCAGCTTCCAGGGAGGACAGTTGTGTGTTGTCGTAAATGTCATCGGCATAATAGTCGTAGGAAAACGTGTCAAAATTTTCCTTTTCCAGAATGCCCTGCAGATTGGACTGGGTGTAGACCAGGTCAATGGCGGCCTGCTTCAGACAGTGGCAGCGTTTCTGGCCGATATAGCCGGTGTCCTGACAGTCCGGGCAGGTATAGGGTGGCTGAAAATAATCTGCCGGATAACCGGCATTTTGCAGACATTCCTGTTTGCGGGCAGAAAGGGTCTGGATTTGATCGTGCAGATCCGTCAGGGCAGAGGCATCGCCATCCAACAGCTGTCTGGCCCGTCTGACGCTTAAAGATGCGATCTGTGCATCCAGTTCGGTAATCTTTGGAATCTTTGCGGCAATCTCTTCCCGACGGGTATCGATGAGCTGTTGGCGTTTTAACTGCCGGTCCTGATAGCCCCGCATGATCTGATCATATTGTGTATTGGTAAGTGGCATAATATTTTTCCTTTATAGTTGGTCTAGGATTGTGGTTTGTTTTCGGTAGCAGACATGGATTTCTGAAGCAGTTGCTGCTGCAGATCCTGATAATTGTTATTCCGCTGTTTGAAATTTGTAAACTGGCTGGCTGTGGCCGGCTGCTGCGAACGTTCCGGTCTGGATTTTTGCTGCTGATATACCTCATCCGCTTTTGTCACCGCGTCCATGGTATGGATCCCCGCTTTGTGCCATTTCTCGAGAATGGAATTTGCATATCCAAAGTTCGGTTCATGGATGGCACGGATGGTTCGACTGCATGCTTCTGCAATCAGTTCTTCCGGAAAACCAAATTTTGTACTCCACTGTTTCAAAAAGTTCATTTCAGGAGGTACAAGGTTACGTCCGCGGATACCGAAGGCTTTGATGACGGTATGGTACAGAGAACTGTCCTGGTTGAGCATCTGTCTGGCCTCTTCCACGGTACGGATATTGTGATCAGCAAAATCTTCTGCGATACGCTGCATATAATGAAGGCTGGTGTGTCCTTTGGAAACACAGTTTTCAATGAGAAATTCAATGAGTTCTGTGGAAAAATGCAGTTCATCGTACCAGAAGAAGATCATATTCAGATCGTTCTGGTTCAGGGTGCGTCCCAGATATTTTTCAGTGATAAAGATCAGTTCCCGGACATCGGATTTTTCACAGAACGCACGGGTGTCATCCAACGTGTAGGCTGGGCGTTTGCGGGTTGCTGCCTGAATAAAATGATCCGTGACGTTTTCAGTGGAAGCACTCTGCTCCTGGGGGGTATTCTTTTTCGGGTAAGGTGTTGAAATGTTCTGCCGGTTGGATACGACAGGGGAAGGAGATATTTTTTTCTCCTGCTGAGCAAGGTCTGCTGTGTCGTTCACCTGTGCAGCAGAGTACGCACTGTTAAGCATCCGGATGCCGGAGAGGTTGTCATTGGCATCGTATTCCAGATGGAACAGCCGCAGCTTTTCCCAGTATTTTAAAGCCCGGAGAATATCCCGTTCTGTGCAGTCGAAATGATCTGCCAGACCGGAAAGGGAAAAATCCGCAGAGGGCTGCGCAAAACAGCGGAGCAGGTACAGATAGATTTTTACGTACTCTCCGTTGGCGCGGGTCATGTATTGATCAATAAAAATATTCGGCACGCAGGTTGCTGCCGCCGACTGGTCATGATATAACGTAATTTTTGCCATAGTTGTATCTCACTTTCGCCTTGAAGTATATCATATCGATTTTAAAAAGAGAAGAAAAAGATATCCACATCACAGCGGGGATAATCCCGTCTGAAATGTGGATATCGTATTTTGAACGCAGGTCGCAAAGCGACTGCGTTCATGAGCAAGTAGCGAGAGCGGATTGTGAATGTCCGCTTTCACTGACCAGAATCACGCACCAAGTCTCACGTGCGTTCGACTTGAATTTAGCGTCTGCCCAGCAGATGCTCGCCCACCTGATAAATGTCGCCGGCTCCCATGGTAAGGATCAGATCGTTGTCGGTACATGTCTCCAGCAGGAAGTTTTCGATGGCATCAAAGGACGGGAAGTAGTAACTTTCCGTTCCTTTGCGGCGGATGTCGTCTGCCAGATCTTCGCAGTGAATTCCGAGAGTATCTGTCTCCCGGGCTGCATATACATCAGCAAGGACAACTACATCAGCCAGAGTCAGAGCATCGGAGAACTGATTCCAGAATGCTTTGGTACGGGTATAAGTATGCGGCTGGAAGACACAGATAATACGACCGTGCGGATAATTGCGTGCGGCAGTCAGTGTTGCAGCAATCTCTGTCGGATGATGTGCATAATCATCAATGATAGTGATGCCGCCGAGTTTTCCTTTGTATTCGAATCTTCTGGCAGTACCGCCGAAAGCCTGCAGACCGCGGATGATGGTGTCTGTATCAATACCGGCTTCTGTCGCAAATGCGATAGCAGCCAGTGCGTTGGCGATATTGTGTCTGCCCGGAACGTTTAAGGTCACATGTCCGGCAGCCTGTCCGCGTACCAGGAACGTAAAGGATGGGCAGGCAGCTTCATTATAAGTAATGTCAGAAGCAGAGTAATCTGCGTCTTCTGTCAGTCCGAACGTAACGACACGTTCTTTTAAGTCTGCGATAATCTCTTCCGGATGCTCAATGGCTGCGTTCAGGATCAGGACACCATCTGCAGCTGTATTCTGAGCAAATTTATGGAACGAATTCCGAATGTCATTGATATCCTTGAAGAAGTCCATATGATCTTCTTCGATGTTCAGGATAATGCTGTATTTCGGATGGAAATTCAGGAAACTGTTGGTGTATTCGCAGGCTTCTGTCAGAAATACATCGGAACCGCCCACGCGGATATTTCCTCCGATGGCTTCCAGCATACCACCCACAGAGATGGTCGGATCAGTTTTGGCTTCCAGCAGAATGTGGGAGATCATGGATGTTGTGGTTGTCTTTCCGTGGGTACCGCTGACGGCGATGGATCTGGCATAGTTGTCCATGAGCTGTCCCAGGAACTGGGCACGGGTCAGCATTGGGATGCCTGCGTCATTTGCAGCTTTCCACTCGGCATTATCCGGATGGATGGCTGCCGTGTAAACGACCAGCTGAATGTCCTTTGTGATATTGGCTGCGCGTTGACCGATGAAAATCTTTGCGCCATTTTTTCCCAGCTGTTCTGTCAGAGCGGAGGCTTTATTGTCAGAACCGGATACGGTAAAGCCTTCCTTTAATAAAATTTCAGCGAGACCGCTCATGCTGATGCCGCCGATTCCTATAAAATGAATGTGAATAGGTTTTTCGAAATCAATTTTGTACATATTTATCTACCACCTGTATATAAAAGATGTGTTATGGAAAAAGATTACTTTCGCATTGTGGTTTTCCGGATAACACGGATTATTATTTTAGGATATTATACCCCATTGATGGTGGATTGGCAACGCTTTTGCATTCGAGTCGAAAATATCTGTTTCGGAAGTTCAGGAGTGGTTGCACATGATTAATCTCAGTCGAGAAGACTCCCACTTCTGCAAGTGGTGAGTAATAACAAATATTTTGGGCTTACTCGGTGACATGGTATTACCGCTTGTGAGATTTGTCAAAAATTACCGATAATTTACATAAAAATTGTTAAATGTGTGGTGCACAGCAACGAAAAATATGTTATAATTCTGATATCAAATTTAATTTTTAAATAGCAGTGTGTCTGATCATGCTGTTGTTGGCAAGAGGTGATTTACATGATTCGAAAGGAAATGATTGCGATGCTTCTGGCGGGAGGTCAGGGAAGCCGTCTCGGCGTGCTGACTGCAAATGTTGCAAAACCGGCAGTTGCATTCGGAGGTAAATATCGTATTATCGATTTTCCGCTCAGTAACTGTATTAATTCCGGAATCGACACAGTCGGTGTACTGACCCAGTACCAGCCGCTTCGGTTAAATACGCATATCGGTATTGGTATTCCGTGGGATCTGGACCGTAATAATGGTGGTGTTACGATTTTGCAGCCATATGAGAAAAGCGGCGGAAGTGAATGGTATTCCGGTACAGCGAATGCTATTTATCAGAATATGAAATACATAGACAGTTACAATCCGGAATATGTACTGATCTTGTCCGGAGACCATATCTATAAGATGGACTATGAAGTGATGCTTGATTTCCATAAGCAGAACAATGCGGATGTTACCATCGCAGTTATGCCGGTGCCGATGGAGGAGGCAAGCCGTTTTGGTATCGTAGTGGCCGATGAGGAGAACCGTATTTGTGAGTTCCAGGAGAAACCGGCAGAGCCAAAGAGCAATCTTGCGTCCATGGGAATTTATATTTTCAGCTGGAAAGCACTGAAAGAAGCGCTCATTGCAAACGAGGATGTGGAGAACTGTGACTTTGGTATGCATGTGATCCCATACTGCTTTGATCAGGGGGAGCGTATTTTTGCATACGAATACAACGGATACTGGAAAGATGTAGGAACGCTTGGTTCTTACTGGGAAGCTAATATGGAGCTCATCGATCTGATTCCGGAGTTCAATCTGTATGAAGAATACTGGAAAATCTATACCAAGAGTGATGTCCTTGCACCACAGTATATTGCTGCTGATGCAAAAGTGGACAAGAGTATCATTGGTGAGGGTACGGAAGTGTACGGTGAAGTACATAGCTGTGTCATCGGTGCTAATGTAACCATCGGAAAAGGAAGCGTTGTCCGTGATTCCATTCTTATGGAAGGTGTGACCATCGGAGAGAATGTTGTGATCGACAAGGCGATCATCGCAGAGGATACCCTGATCGGAGACAATGCTGTGCTTGGTGTTGGTGAGGAAAAACCGAACAAATTAAAAGAGAGCGTTTATGCATTTGGCCTTGTGACCATCGGAGAAAAATCCGTGATTCCGCCAGATGTAAAAATCGGCAAAAATACTGCAATTTCAGGTGTGACAACACCGGAAGATTATCCGGATGGATTGCTTGACAGCGGGGAATATATTGTTAAGGCAGGTGGCAAATAATGAAAGCATTAGGTATTATTTTAGCAGGTGGTAATAATTACAGAATGAGAGAGCTTTCCGAAAAGAGGGCCATTGCTGCAATGCCGGTAGGCGGTGGATTCCGTGCCATTGACTTTGCACTGAGCAATATGAGCAATTCTCATATCCAGCGTGTTGCGGTTCTGACCCAGTATAATTCCCGTTCCTTAAATGAGCATCTGAACTCTTCTAAATGGTGGGATTTCGGACGTAAGCAGGGTGGTCTGTATATTTTTACACCGACGATCACGGCAGAGAACGGAAACTGGTACCGCGGAACAGCGGATGCCCTGGCACAGAACATTGATTTTCTGAAGCGCAGCCATGAACCGTATGTTATTGTGGCAGGCGGCGACTGCGTATACAAACTGGATTATAATAAGGTACTGGATTATCATATCCAGAAGAAAGCGGACATCACCATTGTGTGCAAAGATGTACCGATGACAGAGGATGTCAGCCGGTTTGGTGTTGTTCAGATGAATGAAGAATCCCGTATCGTGGATTTCGAGGAAAAACCGATGGTGGCTCAGTCCCATACAGTTTCCACCGGTATTTATGTGCTGCGCAGAAGACAGCTCATTGAGATGCTGGAGAAGAGTATGCAGGAGCACCGGTTTGATTTTGTTACAGATATCCTGATCCGTTACAAGAATCTGAAGCAGATTTACGGATACAAACTGGAAAATTACTGGAGCAATATCGCCAGTGTGGAATCTTATTATCAGACAAACATGGATTTCCTGAAACCGGAGATCCGTAACTATTTCTTCCATCAGGAACCATATATATATTCCAAGGTGGATGATCTGGCTCCGGCAAAATATAATACGGGAGCAGAAGTCCGCAACAGTCTTGTGGCGAGCGGATGTATTATCAATGGAACGGTGGAGAATTCTGTACTGTTCAAACAGGTATTTGTAGGCAAGAACTGCGTAATTAAAAATTCTATTATTTTGAACGATGTTTACATCGGTGATAATACGCATATTGAGAATTGTATCGTGGAGAGCCGTGATACAATTTGTGCCAATACTTATTTATGCGGCGAAGATGAGGTGAAAATTGTGCGCGGGCACAATGAACGTTATATCATGTAGTCACGCTGTACGCGGCAGAGGGGAAAAGACCGACATTGATGTGACAGCTCAGCATACGAACCGACCTGCTGTGAAGAAAGAAATATACACAGGGGAAAAGAAGTATGAACATTACAGATGTGAGAATTCGAAAAGTTGACAAAGAAGGAAAAATGAAGGCTGTTGTATCGATCACGATTGATAACGAATTTGCAGTGCATGACATTAAGATCATCGTGGGTGAGAAGGGTGTATTCATTGCAATGCCAAGCCGGAAAAACGCAGAAGGGGAGTATAGAGATGTAGCCCATCCGATCAATTCTGATACAAGAACACAACTTCAGGAAATGATCATGGAAAAATATCGTGAAGAAATTGCGGAAGCATAAATAATTGTGGTATACTATCCACAACTGCACAGAAGGAGAATCCTGCATTGCACAGGATTCTTTCTTTTGTTTGCAGAAACTGCAAACAAAAGAAACGCTCCGCGAGGGCGCACATTGTCTGGGAGACAATGGTTTTGCGCCGACCGAAACGAAGTGTAGAGTGCAGTGATTCTGAGAAGAATATGTCAGCTTACGCTGACCAGAATCACGCACCAAGTCTCACATGCGTTCGACTTGAATTGCTGATTTGCAGAAACTGCAAGCAAAAGAAAAAATAAAGATGCGACCAAAAAGAAACAGGAGGAAAAATAGAAATGTACCTCATCGTAGGACTTGGAAATCCAACCGCAAAATATGAAAAAACACGGCACAATGCAGGCTTTGATGTTATTGATGCCATTGCAGATAAATATGGAATTGAACTGAATTTACGAAAAGGGAAAGCTTTTTGCGGAAGCGGTTATATTGAGGGGCAGAAAGTGATGCTGGCAAAACCGCAGACGTATATGAATCTCAGTGGTGACAGTGTCAGTGCCCTGGTGAATTTTTACAAGCTCGATCCGATGGAAGATCTGATTGTTGTCTTTGACGATATCAGTCTGGCCCCGGGCAATCTGCGGATCCGGAAAAAAGGAAGTGCGGGCGGACACAACGGTATCAAAGATATTATTGCAAAAACCGGGACGGATCAGTTTGCACGGGTTAAAGTCGGCGTGGGGGAAAAACCGGCAGGCTGGGATCTGGCAGATCATGTGCTGGGACGGTTTTCGCCGGAGGACAGAGAAAAATTTGACGATGCAGTAAAAGAGGCTGTGGATGCTGTTACGTTAATGGTTCAGGACAGAACTGACGAGGCAATGAACCGATATAACCGGAAGAAATAATGAGAGTGTAGACTTGCAGAGATGCACAGAAGAATATGTCATGCATTGCATGACGTGCATCTCGCAGCAAGAATGCAGGGGCATTCTTGAATAAATGTAAAGGAGGAATGACATGGATGCTTTTGTAAGTCCGCTGCATGAACTGGGCAGTTTTGAGGAACTGGAGCGGGCCTCGGCAGAGGAGGGTACGGTGCTCTCGGCAACCGGCTGTATGGATGCACAAAAACCACATATGATGTACGGATGGAACAATGGCAGGGGCATGCGTGTCATTGTTACTTTTAATGAACAGAAGGCACGGGAACTGCTGGATGTTTACCGGTATTTTGACCGGAAAGCGGTATATTTTCCGGCAAAGGATATCCTGTTCTATCAGTCAGATATCCGTGGTAATGCACTGACACAGGAGCGGATCCAGGCATTCAGGACCTTGTTTGAGGAAAAGGATGCGGCCATCATCACTACTTTTGATGCATTGTTGGACCGACTGGTGCGGCCGGAAGTGCTGCGTGGATTTCTGCTGCGGCTGAAGAATGAGGATACGGTAGATCTGGAAGTGCTGCGCAGACGTTTGGTAGGGCTGGGCTATGAAAGTGTCTATCAGGTAGAAACACCGGGCGAGTTTGCCATCCGTGGCGGTATCGTGGATATTTTTGCACTGACGGAGGAACTCCCTTACCGCATCGAACTGTGGGGGGATGAGGTAGATTCCATCCGTACTTTTGATCCGGACAGCCAGCGTTCCGTGGATACCATGGAAGAGATCGTGGTGTATCCGGCGGCGGAACTTGTGCTGACAAGAGAGCAGAAAAGTGAAGGATTGGACCGCATTGTAAAGGAAGGAAAAAAAATCACAGAACGTTTCCGAAAGGAGATGAAAACCCAGGAAGCACACCGGTTACAGGAAGCGGTAGATTTGCTGAAAGAGCAGGTGGAGGAACTTGGAAGCCTCAGGGCGGCAGAGAGTTATCTGACGTATTTTTATCAGGATACTGTGGGATTTCTGGAGTTTGCCTCCCGTTGTGCCGGGGCACAGGAGCAGAAACTGCTGATCTTTATAGATGAACCGGCTCGCTGTCTGGAGAAAGCGTCTGCAGTGGAAAAAGAATTTTCCCAGAGTATGACGCAGCGTCTGGAGAAAGGCTACATTTTGCAGGGACAGGCAGATATTCTATATCCCCATCAGACGGTGACAGCACAGATACAGCAGTTTGGCTGTATTCTGATCTCGGCCATGGAACTGCGTGCGGAGGGATTGACACCGGCGCAAAGCTGCTTTTTCCAGGTGCATTCTGTCAATGCTTACAACAGCAGTTTTGAACTGCTCTCCAAAGATCTGAAAAGTTATAAAAAACGCAAATACCGGGTGATCCTCTTGTGCAGCTCCCGGACCCGTGCGGAGCGTATGGCGGACGATCTGCGACAGGAGGAACTGAATGCATTTTTTACGACTGATACAGACCGTGCGGTGCAGCCGGGAGAAGTCATGGTGCTGTATGGCAAGCTGAAACGCGGATTTGAATATCCGGATATCAAATTCGTCGTGCTGACAGAGACCGACATTTTTGGTGGGGAAAAGAAGAAACGGAAAAAGAAAAAGAAGATTTACGAGGGTGAGCACATCCAGAGTTTCTCCGAACTGAAACCGGGAGATTATGTGGTGCATGAGAATCACGGTCTCGGTATTTTCCGCGGCATAGAGAAAATCGAAGTCGACAAGACCATGCGGGATTACATGAAGATTGAGTATGACAAAGGCGGCAATCTGTATGTGTTGGCGACACAGCTTGATCTGATCCAGAAATATGCCGGTGCGGATGCGAAGAAACCGAAGCTGAACCGTCTGGGCGGACAGGAGTGGACCAAGACCCGGCACCGGGTACAGAAAGCGGTACAGGAAGTGGCGCAGGAACTGGTGGAATTGTATGCCATCCGGCAAAGTAAGGAAGGCTATGAGTATGGACCGGATACCGTATGGCAGCGGGAATTTGAGGAAATGTTTCCATATGATGAGACGGAGGATCAGCGCCTTGCCATCGAAGCGACGAAGGCGGATATGGAAAGCAGGAAGATCATGGATCGTCTGATCTGCGGTGACGTTGGTTTTGGCAAGACAGAGGTGGCAATCCGAGCGGCTTTCAAAGCAGCGCAGGAGGAAAAACAGGTTATTTATCTGGTGCCGACAACGATTCTGGCACAGCAGCATTACAATACGTTTGCACAGCGGATGAAGGATTTTCCGATCAATGTGGAATTGATGTGCCGGTTCCGTACTCCGAAGCAGCAGAAAGCGACTCTGGAGGGGCTGAAGCGTGGAACCGTGGATATCGTGATCGGAACCCACCGCCTGCTGTCTAAGGATGTGGAGTGCAAAAATCTCGGTCTGCTGATCATTGATGAGGAACAGCGGTTTGGCGTGACACATAAAGAAAAGATCAAACAGATGAAAAAGGATGTGGATGTGCTGACGCTGACAGCAACCCCGATTCCGAGAACGCTGCATATGAGTCTGATCGGTATCCGTGACATGAGTGTATTGGAAGAACCGCCTCAGGATCGTATGCCGATCCAGACTTATGTTATGGAATATGATGAAGAAATGATCCGGGAAGCCATTGAGCGTGAAATGGCCAGGGACGGTCAGGTGTACTATGTATTCAACCGGGTCAACCAGATTGCAGAAGTGGCAGCAAGGATTGCAGAACTGGTGCCGGATGCAGAAGTGGCATATGCGCACGGTCAGATGAGTGAGCGGGAACTGGAGCGCGTGATGTATCAGTTCATGAACGGGGAAGTGGATGTGCTGGTGTCGACTACTATTATTGAAACCGGACTGGATATCGGAAATGTCAATACCATGATCATTCACGATGCGGATAATCTGGGACTATCCCAGTTGTATCAGCTGCGAGGAAGGATTGGACGTTCCAACCGGACAGCCTATGCGTTCCTGATGTACCGAAGAAATAAGATGCTGAAAGAAGTGGCAGAGAAACGGCTGTCTGCCATTCGGGAATTTACCGATCTGGGAAGCGGGTTCAAGATTGCCATGAAAGATCTTGAGATCCGGGGGGCCGGGAATCTGCTGGGCGAGCAGCAGCATGGCCATATGGAAGCCGTCGGATATGATCTGTACTGCAAGATGTTGAATGAAGCGGTAAAAACGGCAAAGGGAGAAGCAGTGGAAGAATCCTTTGAGACATCCATCGATATTGAGCTGGATGCCTATATTCCAAACGGTTATATCGCAAATGAATATCAGAAGCTGGATATTTACAAGCGGATCGCAGCCATTGAAAATGAGGAAGAAAAGGATGAGATGCTGGATGAACTGATCGACCGTTTTGGAGAACCGCCGCGGCCGGTACAGAATCTGCTGCGAGTGGCACAGTTGAAAGCAGAAGCTCACAGCCTGTATTTTGTGGAAATCAAAGAGTCTTCCAATGACATTACCTTCCGGATGTTTGAACGTGCGAAAGTAAATGGAAGCAACATTCCGCTGGTGGTGGAGAAAAATAAACCATTGTTGTCCTTTGTTCCGGATAAAAAAGAACCGTATTTTTATTATCGAAAACAAAAAAACAGTCCTGATACGATTGAGGTGATCTGTCATGTACTGGCAGACTGCCGGGAATTGTTGGCGGAGCAGGATTTGTAATGTAAAAATACCTTGCGGTGACGGGGAATCTACGCTATACTTGACAAATGAAAGTATCCGCTATGTGCAGTGATTCTGAGACGAATATGTCAGCTTACGCTGACCGGAGTGACGCACCGGGTCTCACGTGTGTTCGACTTGAATCTTTATATCATGCACAGGCCGGATATCGGAAAACAGACAGAATTTGATCATTAATAGTATTAAGAGACATAATATCACATACGGTACAGATTTTCGATGGAAACATACGCGGAAGCTGATGACCGTTATAGATGGAGGAAACCATGAGATTTAAGAAATTTGCTGCAATTATCCTGATGAGTACCATGATTGGAACGATGAGTCTGAGCGGATGCGGTGGCGTGAACAAAGATGCAGTGGCAATTACGATGACAAGTGATGACAAAGATGCCATCGAAGTGACAATGGGATATGCAAACTTTGCGGCACGTATTCAGCAGGCCGGTTATGACAGTGTTTTTGCTTCTTATTATGGAGATGACTACTGGACAAATGACTCCTATGCAAAGGATGGAAAGAACATGCAGGATTCTATAAAGGATAGTGTACTGGAAAGCATTGAGACACAGTATCTGCTGGAGAAACATATGTCAGATTACGGTGTGGAGATCACAGAGGAAGATCAGGCAGCCATCAAAAAAGCAGCAGAGCAGTTTATGTCTGACAACTCCAAAGCAGCACTCAAAGAAGTGGGAGCTACACAGGAGTATGTAGAGCGTTATCTGTATCTGCAGACAGTAGAGAAGAGAATGAAAGCAGTCATCCGTGCGACTGCTGATACAAACGTATCCGATGAGGAAGCAGCACAGAGAACATTCAGTTATATGAAGATCAGTCTGACGACTTATAAGGATGAAAGCGGCAATCAGAAGACTTATACCGCAGATGAGACCACTGTAGTGAAGAAAAATGCAGATGATGCAGCACAAAAAGCACAGAGCGATTTTGATGGAACCGCACAGGAATATTCCTACGATGTACAGACATATTCCTATGGAAGTGATGAAAAGAGCGAGGCAGATGGCGGTTTCTGTGATGCGGTCATTGCAGAGGCAAACAGCATGACAGCCGGACAGGTATCCGGTCTGATCGAGGGTACCGACTGTTATTATATCATCCGGATGGACAGCGAGTTTGACGCAGATGCAACAGAAAAGAAGAAAGAAAGTATTATCAGTGCCCGTCAGGATCAGATTTATCAGGATGTAACGGATGGATACAAAGACGCTGTGAAGATCAAAGTGGATAAGGATGAGTGGGCGAAAGTGAAATTTGATAATATCTTTACCACACCGTCTGCTGCTGACAACAGCGATTCCAGCGCGACAGCAGAATAAGATGCCGGTTTTGCAGAGCAGAAGGTGTACATCGGAAAGATCACAGACCGGATATCAGAAATTCAGATAAAACAGACAGAGCGGACATTTGTCCGCTTTGTTTCACGGGTTACAGGATAGAAGTTTACAGAGAAAGATTTAGTTGAGAGATGAAAAAAGAAAATATTGTTTTAATAGGCATGCCGGGTGTTGGAAAAAGTACCATCGGTGTCGTTCTGGCAAAAGTTCTTGGATATGAGTTTATTGATGCAGATCTGCTGATCCAGAAAGCAGAGGGTAAGCTGCTCCGGGAAATCATCGAGGAGAAGGGAACGGACGGTTTTATCGAAGTGGAGAACCGTGTAAACAGCCAGATCCGGACAACACACAGTGTGATTGCGACCGGCGGAAGCGTCGTGTATGGAAAAGAAGCGATGGAGCATCTTGGTTCCATCGGAACAATCGTATATCTGAAACAGAATCTGAAGCCACTGGAGCGTCGGCTGCGCAACATCAAAGGACGTGGCGTTGTATTGAAACCGGGTCAGACATTAGCCGGACTGTACAAAGAGCGTGTGGTCTTATATGAAAAATATGCCGACATCATTG
>SKEB01000220.1_pt1 | contig 31865 bp, 48 predicted proteins | sample 4826561 | NCBI WGS metagenome assembly SKEB01 (sample SAMN11008820, study PRJNA524170) | human gut metagenome | biome: Human fecal sample; material: Feces; isolation source: fecal sample from pouch patient p17 | host: Homo sapiens | place: Israel: Tel-Aviv | collected 2016-03-29
CTGCCATACCTTTACCGCGTTGCCCTTGCTACCCTTTTTGATCGTCTTCATGTTGTAATCCTCCGTATTCTGATTCTGTGCCGGTGCCGCCGTGCCGCTTACCGGCTTGTTAAACAATGCCTGCTCTGCCGCCCGGCGCCGCCTTAATCCTGCCAGCACCTTGCCGTTGGCTTTGCAATACTGTGTCATTGCCTGTGCGATCTGCGCCGCTGTTCTGCCCTTGCAAAGCTTCCGGAGATTTCCGACGCCCAAGTTAAAGGCAAAGCTGACCAGCGCATCAAACTGATTCTGGTTGAGATTTGCGGTGATCGGAACATATGCGGGATTGTTGACGTATCCCTCAAACTTTGCAATGTCCTGCTGCAGATATGCGTCCGCCCGCGCCTGTGTGATCGTCATACCACTATGTACACCCGCCGTGTGACCGTACCCGATGGTCCATACACCGGCGGCACACCGGTATGCTGCCAGTCTGCATCCCTCGTACTGCTTGATAAGGGCAAGTCCTGCCTGTCCAATTTTTCTATTTGCCATTGTCCTCTACCTCCTTATCTCTCAGCTGCAACAGCACATCCTTAAGCTTGTCCGGGATCGGGATGAACATTGCCGCGTTCTCCAGCAGGCTAAGCGCTTCATTGCAGATGTAAAACATAATCACAATCTCCCGCAGCGCGATCGCATCATTCAACAGTTTCTGGATCGAATATGCTACTGCGATCACGATGAACATCACAATCTTTTTCAGCAGCCCCTTGAAGCCCGTCTCTGAACTCAATGTCTTGGTATAAATACCCTTGATAACTCCGGTCACATAATCCGCCACCGCCAGAAACACGATCGTCTTAAGCAGCATATCCCAGCCGCCGAGCCAGCCGGCAATAATCCCGCCGACGATTCCTACAAAAATGCTTGTGTGATTAAAAAGTTTTTCCATATCCTTATCCTCTCTTTCCTTATAATAAGTATAAAACCTGTCTTATCAGTGTTTGTGCCAACTGAATAGCGCCGGACGTTCGATCACAAAGATCAATTGTTCGGCGCTATGACTATGGTTCTGTTACTGTTTTGCTTCTGCAATTTCCTGCAGCCGGCTCTCGATTTGTGTTAAGGCCGCATCTAACTTCTCCCAGTTCTCGTTCTGCGCTGCAACATCATAAAATTCATGTTCCTCCGGCACGTTAAAGCCATAATTCTCCGTCTGTTTCATGATTCTCCTCCTACATCATAGTTGTATCTTCCTCGGCACTTTTCTTCGCCGGTTCCTCATATGTCTCCCCGGTGATCTCCTCATATTCCCCGGCTGTGATCCACTTTCCTACCGCATTGTACACACGGGTTTTGCTCCAAAGATTCTTGTCATAATACCCTTTTACCTTTTCATAATGTTTACTCATCCAATGTCACCTCCATCTGCATAGCCAGATAATCCATGTCGGCAGCAAGCTTCTGAATATCGGTTGTATTTCCATCAACCGTCTTATTTGTCGCGGTAACTGTTTCCGCCATCTCCGATGCGGTTGCCGATGCTTCCGCAAGTTTTGATGCCAGATCCGTGACGCGCTGCGAATAGTCATCACTTTCTCTTCCGAGAACTACCGTCGCATGATTATCCTCAAGCACCACACGTTCAAGCACCACATACTCAGTGATAATGCTGGTCCGCTCATCATGATCATAAATCTCCAGCCGTGCCAGATCATTTTTGACCGAAAAAATATCCTGCAAAGCTTCGCAGGACTGGTTTTCAAATACAATATTCAATTTCCCGTTCTCATGGTTTGCACTTACAATTTCGTAAGTGTCTTTTGAGGTTTTCAACTTCATATACTTTTTCCCTTTCTTCTTGATTTATACGCCAATGCTAAAAAAATACACCTGCACTCGAGTTGCCAGCGTACTTGCGCCCCTATTCTTCACAGCCATATTATATCCTTCCATGTTGGCCGTGAAATTCAACGAGTTACCCGAGCAGTTTATAAAATAAATATATCCCCCATTCTGATACGTACTTGGAATTGCCTGGTAAAATTCCCCGCCCGCTGCCAACGTAATCTCCTGTTCATATAAGCCCACATATCGAGCTGCCTTTGCCATTCTTGCATCCGTCTCCGCTTCAGTATAGTACCTGTTATCGTGATAATGTGTAAGGTCTGCTTTCAACGCAAGCAGACCATCAACAAATGCTTTTGTATAATATCTGCTATCATGATCGCCAGAGCTTTTATGACTTGTCAACGTTTCGCTCAACGCCGCAATCAGTTCAGCCAGCGATCCCTTAACATTCGGATTCGCCTGTCTGGCATCCAGTGCATATCCCGCTTCTGTGACTGTGTTCGTGTTCTGCACCGCAGTTTTGAGCAGCCGCTTGTCAATCTCGCTCTCCGCCGTCTGGAAGTTCTCATTGACCATCGCCAGATCCGCAGTGTCTTTTCTCTCAAACAGCTTGAATTTGAATAAATCCGTAAGTTTCATCTCATACCTTCTTTCTGATTCCTATATCCGCAACCTCTTCCACTGTGAAGCGTGCCAGATCATCCACTATATACGCCGCTATATTCTCTACCGCAGCACTTAAATTCCGGGGGATGCTCAAATTCCGCAATTCCCAATGTGTAAACTGTGCCAGAATAATATGTGGATATGGTTTAAGCGCCTGGTACTGATTGTACAGTAAAGAAAGATTCAACTGTAAGTTGCATGGAACTATCTCTTCCAGCATTTCCGCGACCACATCATACTGATTCTTCTGCGCAAGTCCCACTTTAACTGTTACGGTCTGGCCAGCAATGTCCAGATCCAACGTATATTCAGCTCCACATAGTTCCCTTAACTTTTGATCGAGGAAAGCATAATTGTACGGCAGACACACGTTCCACTTTGTTATGCATCTGAAAATCCGGTCTTCCAACGTATCATCTGCCTTGGGCTGGATTCCCATGAGTTGCTCGTACCGAACAATGCCCTCCTCATCGCAGGTCACAATATAGCGGTTGGCAATGATCCTGTTATGTTCCGCCTCAATTATCTGGAACTCCGGTGTTTCCGCATCCATAGGTGCGGCAAGTTCCTTATACGCCTGCAAATACAAAGGGAGCAGTTCCTTAAGATTGATATAACGATCAGCCATAAGTAACCACCCCCAGTACCGGGATCTCATATTCTGTTAATTCGACGTTTCCCCCGCCGTTAAGCGTTGTACCGGTCACATCCACCACACCCTTCACGCCCATGATCGCTGCATCAATAGACGCAATCCGCACAACCAGTTTCGACTGATTTTCCCAGTTCTTTCTAAGTCCGGCAAAATACTCCTCTATGGCTGTCTCGATCTGGGTCTTGCAGGTATTAAGGTCATACCCGTTATCATAGGTTATCGTCGCCGCAATATTAACAGTGACTTCGGATGCGGTGTCAACTGTCACCGCGTGCCCGATCGGTGCAAGACCATCGCCATGCCCGTCTTTATTCGGGTCAAATTCTTTCTGCACCGTCTGAATCAATACATCCGTTGCCTTTCCGAAAACACTGTCTAAAATCACAAGCTTGACTGTTCCCGGCCCATTCCATGCCCGGATCACTTTAACAGCGCCAACTCCTGCTATTCCCAGTGTTTTGTCATGATAGTCCTTTGCATTCCCGGCAAAAGCCCGTTCATTGAAAGATTCCTGATACCGCAATCTAAGAGTTTCGGTATCCTCGTCGTCCTCTCCGTAGATCAACACACGCGTAAGTTTTGCCGTTGTGAGCCCCATCACATACTCCACCGGGATAACATCCCCCAGGTATTCGTTCCCGGCAGCCCCCGGCTGCTCACAGGTTACCTGTCCGCTTGCAGTTACCTTATAAATGTGATCCCCGCCAGTAAACCGTGTTCCGACCGGTACCTCCACATCCGTCTCTAATTCCAGTACCGCATACGTAGCTGTCTTGGGTGTGATACCCCTATCCGCACATAACCGGATCAGGTACTCACGAGATGCTGTATCACCGAATGTCTCCGCCAGCATGCAATCAAATCCAACATACAGCGATGCCAATTCGACCGCCGCCGGTGCAAGCGCCATATATACAGGACTGCTTTCTCTCTTATCCAGCGTATCCGGAATGCGCTCAAGCATCCTCTGCATAATTGCATCAAACGTCTGCTCCTCGTACACTTATACATCCACCTCCTTCTGTGCCGGAACGCTTCCAAATTTCGTATGTGCAACGAACGTAACCAGCAATTTTCTTCCCTTTTTCTCAAACTCAAAACTATCGCATGAATCAATCCTGTCATCCTGCACCAGAGCCTCCGTGATGCGCCGCTCTACCTCCGGCATAACATAATCGATTGGTTTTCCGAACAGGTCCTTAAGCTCCACACCATAGTCCCACGAAAAAATAATATACTGATACCGCTCGGTATTCAGAATGTTATAGATCGCCTGCTTAATCGCTTCGACATCATCGCACTGCCCTATGATCCGTTCACTTTCCACGATCATTCTCGGACAGAGGGACGGCTGTTCTACCACTTCGACGTTTTTCAACTGGTTTGATACCGGTATCATGCTTACACCACCTTCCCGATTACAAGATATTTCTGCCCGCCCTGCTGCCGGACCACCTGCACGCTGTCACCAACACTCAGACCGCTATGTACCGTCACCGTTAATTCGCCGCCATATTCATGGTTATGCTCCGGCGTACCGCCGTCCTCGGTATGCGTCGGCTTTACTGTCACCTTGATTTCACGCTCTTTCAAATGTTCCGGCAGAATCAGCATGCTTCCGCTGATCTCAAATCTCTGTTCGATTTTGATTTTTAAAGGGCTGGCGGATGTTACCGTCCCGGACATCACCGTAGCCGGATACCCGGCATCATTCGCATTCGTCGATACCTGCTGCACCGCCCGGACAAAATCATTTGCGTCATGCACTAAAATCACCTCCCGATACTGTCAAATCCATTGTGTGTTTGCTCTCGCCGTACTTGTGAACGCATTTTTCCACCAACATGAGATTCTGAAGCTTCACGTCACCGAGATCAAGCTGCACCACGACGAGCGATCCACCGCGCACCCGTGAGTCTCCGGCGGCATCCTTGACTGTCAGCGTCCGCGTCTCCTTATTGTAAAGCTGTAATAACGCGTCCGCCTTTGCCTGCCCGTTTTCTCCCTTTTGCAGCGCATCAAAATACTGTAAAATCCCCCACCTGTTGATATTGGATGAATCCTGTGCGATATAAACCTCCCGCTTCCCGGCATCCTCATTGTCATAAACCAGTTTGATCCGGTTATAGGTATTTTCATCGATGGAAGACTCATAGTCATAATTCTGGCCAGTTTCCGCATCGATCATGATCGGCACATACATATCACCGAGGAAAGACAAATTCAGCTTTCCAAAATCGTCATGCAGGATGTATAGGTCCCCCGTATTCTGCAGCGTCTGATCCAGGGCATTACTTATCATATCGAGCAGCGACACATTATCTTCCACCCGCGACGCGATCACCCACACCGTATTGGCAAGTGTACCGATGTTAAATCCATACTTCTCACCGATCAGCGCCACCACACCATCCGCCGTCTTATTCTCATATACGAGCGTATCCTTATTCTTCAGATACCGGATCTGGTCATATGCCGTAATCGTCACAATGTTACTGCGATCGCGTTTCATGCGAAAAATGAATCCATAGAACACTTCTTTTCCATCTGCATCCTTGAACCGAACCGGATCACCATTTCCAATGTTGATTCCAGTGTCCACAAAGCTGAATTCGAGCACTCCGGGGCTGATCTGCCGCTCCGTCGTAACCTTCACCTCTTCTTTCACAGGCGGCATATACGCCGTGCTATCATGCTGTATCAATAACTCGTACATATGTCCCTCCTACGCCGCCGGAATGGCAAGTACCTGCCCCGGATAGATCAGATTCGGATTCCCGCCGATCACCGACTTATTGGCATTGTAAATCGTTCCCCACTTGCTTCCATTCCCATAATATTGCTTTGCAATCTTCCACAGGCAATCCCCCTTTTTCACCGTGTAAGACCCGCCGGACGGCGCGTTGGATGATGCCGCTCTTGCTGTCTGCATTGCAGCTCTCGGCTTCGGAAGCGAAATGTCAATCGTACACGCCTTGGTTGTGAATTCCCGGTACTGCCGGAGCTTTACTTTTACCGTTACATCCAGCCCTTCCCCCGCGTCCTCCACGATGTCGTAGCTTTCAATCGATACCTTCATGCTGGTATCAAACAGACGCTGATTCGTCCCATCCGTTCGCGTGACCACGTACTGAAATGCACTCTTGGCGCTCATCAACGCTTCCAGCTTGTCCAGATAGTATTTTGCCGGACGGAATCCGCTCGGGTATACCGCAAACGGGTACTGCACCGCCGGAAGCAGCAGCTCAAAATCCACGTCCGTCAGACCGGGGCTTTTTAAAATATTGGCTTCCCCCTCATTGATCAGTGTGACCGTTTCATTTTTGCCGTTAATTTTCATGGTGATCTTGGACGGCGTAACGGGAAATAAAATGCCATCCATATACAATCTGTATGCCACGGTCATTCCTCCTTTCCTATTAAAAATAATATATAAAAAGAGAGCCTGTTTCCAAGCTCTCTAATTACCTTATGCTCCTATTGCATCCAACAGCATTTTTGCCGCTCTGTCTGCCTGCTCTTCATATTGCTCATGCATCCCACTATTGATAGTGTCGCCTTTGTCGTAGTGCAGATATGCGTGCGCCAGTTCATGTGCCAAATTGTAATTGACTTCCTCGATAGTTTGGAGATTTTGAGAAATTCCCATTCTCATCCCCTGTGGGTTTCCTTTAAGACGAGCATATGACACTGTGAACGGTACAAACTTCACTGCAATTTGATTTTGAGTTGCTAAATGCATCAGCTTCATAAATACTTCCCCATTATCCATAAAGCTCCTCCTATGCAACAGCCAGTCTCTTCTTCGCTCTACTAATTGCCACATCGCACACAGCATTAACATAGTCTGTAACGCCTTCAAAACTTTTTAATTCTGCCTTTCTATTGGCAATTTCCTTCACCCACTCTGTTCTTAACTGCTCTATCTTCTCTGGTGCCATTCCATCAAGCTCATGCAAAAAGTTTTTTGTCATTTCATCCAACTTCTCATACATGCTAAGCCACCTCCCCGTACACTACCCGGCACTTATTCACATTGCCGTTTGCAAGTTTCAGTTCGATGACTGTCGGATAACCGTTCTCCTGCAACCATTCCACTACTTTCTGGAAAACGCTGTCCTTATATTGAACCGTAACACCGTCGTGCCCGTTCCGGCTGTATGCCGTCCTCACGACTTCATCCGTGAAGATGTCAAGCTTCTGGATGATCGCGCTCACCGCCTTGTCGTGAGGTCTGCCGGATTCCGAATAGATACCGATTTCTTTGGCAATGGTCGTGCAGTCCCACAGTTTCGGCGTATCGGAGATCAACGGGGCGTTGACCGGATAACCGGAATCGGAATAGATCCTTACCACCTCGGCGGCTATGTACTTGGAATCCACTCCGGCATCGTGCAAGGCTTCCTTGATGTTCTTCACCATCATATTCACGGATGGGAGTTTCTCTTTCTTCGGCTTATCCTGTTTCTTTGGAATTTCCTCACGGATAATATCTTCCATATCATGAAAGCGGTTGATGTAGCGTGCCGTGAATTCTGTTCCCTTAATACCTGTCAGTTTGTTGGCGATGAACTCGCATCCTTTCTTGGTAATATCATAACACGGACGTTCTTGCTTATTCTTATCGCGGTATGTGTTTTCTCTAAAGAAATCGGTGGGCTCAATTTTGAGCTCTCCTAACTCAGAGCCCGAGTGATTTTTCACTTCGGCTAATTGTTCAATATAGCCACGAATATCTTTTAATAAATTGGCATGGGTTTTACCAACCATTTCTGCCACTTCTCTGCTGTCTAATGTCTGTTCAATCTGATTCATAATTTTAAATTCTCCTTGATTTTTAGGCTAGAATCTCTTATTATGAATATAGAGATTCCGTTTACGGGTTTCTTGTTTTTGAGCAATCACATGCCGACCAAAGCTAGTGTGTTTGCTCTTTTTTTGTTTCCAAATACTTCTCAATCATTTCTGTCACGAGTTTCTTTGCTGACGTTCCCTGCTTCAATGCCTCAATTTTGATGGCGGTATGTAAGCTCTCGTCCATATCAACTACTAAACGTTTCATGTTACTGTCTCCTTTCTGTACGAATTTTTTGTACACTATGGATTATGGTACCATTTTTATGTACTGTCAACAGTATAATACAAAAAATATGTACTTTTTTACAAATATGTTGTATATTGAAAGAGAGGAGGTGCTCAACTTGATTAATCAACGTCTAAAACAGCTTCGTACAGAAAATCATCTTACCCAAGCACAATTAGCTGAAATTTTAGGTATTGCCAAAACAACTCTTGCCGCATATGAGCAGGGAAAGAGCGAACCTAACATTGAATTACTTATTAGAATGTCAAACTATTTTTGTGTTACGGTTGACTATCTTATTGGAAAAACTAATTGCTCTAATAGTGCCTATCAACCTATTGCAGATTCTCTTGGTATTGATGAAAAAACTATCGAAATATTACTTTTGCTTTCCGCAACAACCTATAAATATAGCAACCTCGATTACTTAGAAGCCATTATACAACACCCACAGTTCCCGACTCTACTAAATCAAATTAATAGTTATATTACAAATGATGCACAAGGCTGGCATGATATATCCGTTCCTGATTCCAATGGCAACATTATAAACACTATTTCAAGCGACATGATGAAAACATATTCTATGCAACTCATCCAAACTTCATTTAAGGGTATAGTGGAAGGTATTCCATACTCCAAGCATTTTCTCAATAAAAAATAGGTACAAAAATCCCCGCCTACGTTATGTAAGCGGGGAAAAAATTAGTCAAAATAATTTGCATTATATGTGATTTTCACAAAGCCAAAATTTTCTGCGTTCGCATCGATATCTTGAACATTAAATTCAGCAATCGCATCATTTACGGAAACCAATACATACGAAACTCCATTATCAGTTTCTATACGCGCACTTTCTCCAGCATCAACATTGAACATTTTCAAAATGTTTTCTTTATCGCCTGAGTATGAGAACAAGTCACCTGTACCATTCCAGTATTGATTTGAATAAATCGACAATCTCACCACTGCATCCTCTGCAATAATAAATTCATAATGATTTGAGTTCTTTTCATACTGCAATGTTGTAACCGGGAATTCTCCCTTTGATGTGGAATTTGTCCACTCCTCTTCCGCCACTGGGTCGCCCATGATTTCCTTTAGTGCTTCTACTGAAATTCCACTAAACTGCTGAACGTCTTCAACCACTTCCGCATTTGTGCTACCTGCAGTCTCCTTATTGGCTTTAGAAGCCGTAGCGCCTACAATGCCACAAATCATGAAAAAAACAACTATTAACACCGCGATCAAACATCCATGTCCTTTTTTCTTTGGCTTTACCTGGGACGCACTCTGTTGTTGGTTCAAAGGCATTCCCGCTGTCCCAGCTCTGTGCATTTCCGCATTCATCTCCTGCGTTCCATGCAAAGGACATCCACAATTAGGGCAACTTTGTGCCTTATCGCTAACCTCTTTCCCGCATTCCGGGCAACTAATCAAACTCATAACTTTATCCTCCCTCCTGTTTATGAGTTCGATTATACTACACTGCCCGCTATTTGTCATTATATTTCTCTAAGCTCCTTCCTTTACCGCTTCCATCGCCTCCAGTACCCGAGTAGTCAGTCCATCCACAATACCGTCCAGATCATTGGTATTATGCACAGTATTGCTCATACCGGACATATCCACCTTGATTTCCGCCGTCGTAAAGCGATTGATTGCTTCCTGCTCCGCAATATCACGCAGATACTTCAGATCCTCTTCCGACACATCCAGCGAATCCGAAATGCTCGATGTATCACCTGCTATGTTGGCGACATTCGCAGCCATATCAGATGCGGCTCCATAGCTACCTAACGCTCCAGTGTCTCCGCTGTTTCCAAGATCCTTAATACCACCGAAAAAGTCGGAAATCTTGTTCTCTACGCCTTGCCCGAAATCATATCCCTTGTTATAGGCATCACTGTAACTTGCACGATAAGCGATTGTGGGCGCTTCCCTGTCAAGCGTGATTGCATTTTCATTTTTCCCCCACGCAAGCACATTGTTCTGTAACGCATTAAGCCCCGCTGTCCAATCTGTTCCGAAAATCGCATCAATAATCTTGGTGACAACCTCGCCAAGCGATAAAAACCATGAAATGATATTTCCGATCAGATTTGCAACTGCTCCGCCAAAACTGTCAAATCCTCCATTTGTAACATTGAGCACCCATTCAACAATACCTAAAAACGGTTCGACAAAAATACTCCATATGAGCTGTATCAGTCCATTTAATAGCCCTACTCCCGTATTCACAATAAATGCTCCTGCAACGGCAACAGCTCCACAGATATAACCAGTAGCCGATACCGCCTCATCCCTTGTCTTATTTATATGTGCTACAACAGCATACAGCACAGCTATCACAATAATAAGGACAGCTACAACCCATGTAAGCGGACAAGCATATAGCGCAGCATTAAATGCAATCTGCGCGGCAGATGCACCAGTCGTAGCCGCTGTTTCTGCTGCTGTCGCGGTTCCATGTGCAACAGACCTTATCGCAGCGATCATCTTCAACCCATTTGACGCAGCTTCATACGCATTATGAAGTAGAAGAGCGCCGTTATAAATTGCCAGTTCCGCCGCTACTCCACCTATAACTGGTGCGATCATTGACCAGTTGTCCACGATATACGCCCCGCCCGTTACCATTACATCGATCACATTCAAAGCGATCGTTGCCGCCCCGGACAGGGCATTCATAATTCCGGTCAATGCCGTTTGCATATGCTGATCGTTTGCCATCTCATTCAGCCGCTGTAGTACCGGTTGAAATGTCATAAGTGCCTGATTGGAGTAATATGTCCATAGCTGTCCCCAGGTCATTGGCATGGAGTTGAACTTTGCATCTATATCATCTGCCGCCGCAAACATTGCGTTCTTTACAATATCCGCGGTGATCTGTCCATCTGATGCCATTTCCCGGATCTTACCGATTGGAACATCCATGTAATCAGCCACAGTCTGGATCAAGTTCGGCGCCTGCTCGAAGATACTGTTCAACTCATCGCCACGGAGCACGCCAGACCCTAACGCCTGTGTCAGCTGCAAAAACGCATTGGACGATTCTGTTGCCGATGCCCCGGCTATCGTAAACTGCTTATTTACCAACTCCGCGAACTGCACAATCTCGCCGGTCGATGCAAAAGCATCCCGGGCATTATTTCCGAGTTTCGCCACCGATGCAGCTGTATCCATATAAGACGCCCTGGAATTCTGCGCCGACAGGAAGATCATCTGCGAGAGTTCATCTGTCGTCTGCATCGTCCCATTCAACGCATTATACTGCGACACCATCATATCAAGGCGCGCCGTGGTCTGCGTAAGTTCATCCGACAGATCCAGTGCGTTTTTTACCGTAGAAATGCCAACATACGCTCCGACAAGCGATTTCACCTTATTCACGAGCACATCCGTATGCTGTGATCCAGCCTGTATCTTCTGGTTGTATTCCTCCTGTTTTCGGCGCGCGCTCTCCGTGGCACTTGTGATGTCCTGTAAACCCACCATGCCATCGGCAAGCAGCTGCCGCGCCTCTTCCATCGACGACGTATCAATCGCGGTGCTTGACGCATATTCCAGCGCTTCAAAGTTGCTTATCACCATATTCACCGCCGTACAGATATTGTAGAGCGGCGCAGACATACGGTCCGACAACTCTATCGCAGTCTGAATACTTGACATCCTCTCACCTCCTACTTCTGGATTTCTTTTGCCTTGCGCTTCTCTTCCTCGACCCGAAGATCTATGGACGCAATCACAAAAGCTTTCTCATTCCGATCCAATTCAGAAAAGAATGACGGCAGCCAGTGAAACTTCTGCAAGCAATAATGCGCATATGCCGCTTCACCGTCGCCGCCATTGATTAGTTTTTTGCCTCGTCAACCTTCTCCTGCAGCGTCTCATCGATGCCGCTGTATTCCTGCACGAATGTGGCAAGCTCACCGAACTCTTCCGGGTTGTCGACCATTTCCACAATCAATGCCTCTGCACTCATAACGCCATAGGAATCCTGCAGTTCTGCATTGTGCAGATCCGGCTCCACAACCGCGGCGCAAATCATTTTTCTCAGAAGCTCATCCGTATTAACCTTCTGCCGATACAGTCCAGGCTTGCCGGTTACCGGCACCTCAATCGTACATTCATCCCGGATTGCCGCAGATTCTTTTGTGGACAGAGGTCTGATCGTCCAGAGTAACGGATCACCGTTCTCATCACACAGTGACTTTGTGGCAGCAAACTGCGTTGTCTTTTTGGCTTTCTTATTCTGTTTCAAAAATGCTTTTAAATTTCCCATATGTTTTTCTCCTCATTCTCTTAATTGGCGGCAGTCTCCCGCCGCCGTTGACTTGTTACAGGTAGGACGGCTCCTTGTAGGATTCCGGGCTGGAATAATCCGCAGCATAGAAATTGATCTCCTGCTCGACAAATCCACCCTCGGCATCAAACATTGACAACAGCACGTCTCCGTCGATCACGCAGTTGTGATAAACCTTTGTACTGCGCCCCATGCAGGTAGCCGCATCATTGTTTGTTGTCTGCAATTCAAACACCGGCAGATGACCGGTATTTTTGTACTCTGTTACGATCCGGTCAAACATCTCCGAGCATTTGTAGACCGTCATTTTTGCCTGCACGACCATTCCGGTCGGCTTCCTGCCGGAAATGATCTTTCCCAGCACCGGGATCTCCTTGGTGCTGATGTTTGCCTTGCCCTCAAAATTCTTTGCGTTCAGCAGATTATACCGCTGTTCGCCAACCGTGACAAAAGCTTCCGCCTCTTTTGCAGACGGCACATCCTGTTCATTCATATAAGCATTAAACATCTCTTCACCTCCTACTCAATCACGACCGTCATATACAACTGTGACATTGCATTGACGATCGTCACCTTATCTTCCACATATACGCCGCGCTTCTCGCTTCCGGCGGAGACCACAACATCATCCTCCGAAAAATTCTCGATTGCTCCAAGCTGCTCTAACTGCTTATGATGCGATGTAATATCGTTCCATAAGCTGACACGACCAGATTCATTGTTCTGAACCTTGCCGTGATACTTCGTGTTGAACAGCGATGCGATATCCATCGCGATCTGATCCAGCACACGGATCGTCTGGTTGCTCTGGAAGAGTTCGTTTTTATCCTCCGTAAGCGTCACAAGAGAATTGATGTCCTCTAAGACACGCACTTCCGTTCCCACGCTGTGCAGGACGAATTCACCGGCTTTCACAGCATTCTCAAGCTGTGTCTGCGTATAGGCGGTGTCAATCTCAAGCTCCCCGTCATAGATCGCGTTGGTACAGGTTGCATTAACCCCGCACGCCGCCTCCAGACCCACAACCCACGGAATCATATCCGGGCTGTTCTTCACATTGATGACGCCCTCATAATCCGCCGCGCAGTTATACAGGACTGCCTGGAATTTCGCCCCGACCTTGTCCCTCATACGCTTTGAAAATGCGGCGTACAGTTTCGCCGTGGTAGCATCACTCACACTCGCGCCGATCGTATTCACGGTATATGATTCCAAGAGATCCAGGTATTTCTGATGCACCTCACCATTGACCGTTCCATTCGTACCGCCTGCCAGCGGAACGCCTGCCGTTGCTTCAAGTGCGGTTTCTTTCCATGTAACCCAGGCATTTTCTTTCAGATCAGCCGCGGATGCTACCGTCTGGGAATCCACAAGCTGCGCATCCAGATACAGCTTCACGTCAAAGCCATCTCCGTCCACATTCGCCGCAATAGCAACCTTCAGATCATTGCCACGGATTCCGCAGCACTTCGCTGTCGCATAGGTATTTTCTGCCTTTGCACCGCCCGATGTCAGCTTATAGATATAAGCCTTTGTCGCATGCGCAAACAGTTCGCGCAGCGGCTGCATCTTATCATCTGTATAGGCATAACCGAACAGCGTAAGCGAATTCTTAATGAAATCTTCCTGCGCCACCTCCATCATCACGTTATCCGCACCCCAGTCAAGTTCAAGAGGCATGGATGCCACGCCACGCTCTGACAGATTCGTGGTCACGCGCGCCGCCGAAATAAAATTGATATAAGCACCACCCAAAACCTTATTCTGGGTTGTCCACTGTCCACCTCCGTACATTATCGCACCGCTCCTTTCATGTATTTTTCCATTTTCTTATCCACTTCCTCAAGCGTATAAGATTTTCCCGGTTCCAGTAATGCCGACAGGAGATCCACCCTGCCCGCGTATTTTTTGGAACCAATGATCTGCTCTTTGGTATAAGTAACCTTATTAACTGCTTCTGCCACTGTTTACCTCTCCTTTCACTTCGCATTCTTCCATATACGCATCGTTCTGGCTCTGCCCCAGGAATAACGTATATTCTGCCGTTGCCGACATCACATCGTCCGATATGTCCTTACATTCGATCATACCGCGCACCATTTTACCTTCTACCTCTATAAGGTCCAGGCACTCGCTCAACCGTTCGTAAACGGTATTGATCTCTTTCTTTGGCTCGTCGCTTTCTGGAAAATACTGCACGATAAAAAGCAATGTTGCTTTTCTGCGGCCGGTAAGCCCTCGCGGCACATCCGGATTGATGCAGCGCACAAAAAATGCAGGCTCTTCCATGTCCTGCATTGATGCTTCTGTATGGATTTCATAGTTATCGCCAAATGCGGCATATAAGGCATCTGTGATGCCCTTTAAAACTTCGTTGATCATGCAAACACCTCATTCAACCATGCCGTCAGTTTCTTCTCGAGGATTCCCGGTGCTGCCTTGCGAATTTCATTTGTGGAATATGTGAGCATAAGCTGTCCCGGCACCCAGCCTTTTTTTAGACACTTCCCGATAGCAGGAACATATCTGCCCGGCGTCTGACGATGTCCAAACTCTACGTAGCTGGCATATTTCACGTCATTTCGCACCTCAATTACATAGGTGTCTCCAAAATGATTTATCTTCAAGTTGTCCACGAAATCCATTACATTATTTGTTTCCATTCCCTCTGCACCGCTTCCGGCTTTATGGGTTGTCCATCCTCGGCGCAGAATCCCGCCCTGTTTTTCTGACATAACAAGGAACTTCTGCTGACCGTCATCCTCCACATCATAGGAATCCGAGTAATCCCCTACCGGAGTACGCTTAATAACCTTTGCCAGCAATCGTGCTGCCAACTCCTTGGCACAGGCTTCCATGAACGCTCTCTGCTGTTCCTCATCGGCAGCTTTCTGAACTCTATCCCGGAACTCCTCCAATTGTTTCAGATCAACCTTTGTATTTCCCATCAAGCCCACTCCTTAAATAAATCCAGCATAATTTCCTGATGCGTCGGGTGCATCCCCGGAACGCCGCTCCTGGTGTACTCCGTGGAATTGCCACAGTGTGTCACGATGATCTTGGAGCCGCTCTTGATTTCCACCTCCGGCGCAACAAACAGCTTTACCGCCTGCGCTACCGGAGATGCCGCATCGGTCTTTTCTGACTGTGCGATCGTCTCAAACGACAGCTTGCACGGCTGATTTTCCAAGACCACGGTGTCCGTGTATGTCACAACGCCCTTTTCCTTGGTCTTATGGTGTTCCACAACCGTGCAGGTATCTTCATACATGGCTTCAATTGCCATTCTGACCATATCCATCAAAACACCACCTTCCGGTAACGGTTCAGCACCGGCTTGTAATTCTTCATAAGGCTTTCCGAGAACTCCGCCGCGGAAGTCTTAAAAGATGTTGTTGTATCGCCGATCTGCACCGAAGAAACCGTCTGTGGTATATTGGCACTCCCCATATGCTCATTCCGGTAAATATCCATCGCCATGCGCAGTACCGTGGTTTCCAGTCCTGCCGGAATCTCGTCGATATGGCAGTAGTTTTTTACCGTATCCTCTGCATTTTCAAGCGCAAACTCCAAGTGGACTTTCACTGTCTCATCCGGGTCGCTTATCCCGAGAAGCGCCGACAGCCTTTCGACTGTCAGCTTGCTTTCCTCTGCCATACCGCGCCTCCTAACCGATCTTATGCTTGATTGCTACAATTCTAAGCTGCTTCGGCTCATATACCGGTTTCCAGTTCTCTGCCTTGGCAAGTTCTGCACGAAGCGGTGTCTCTACATGCTCACGAACAGCTCCGGTGTATGCAATTCCTCTCGGATGCAGGATAAACGCCTTACGGTTGATAAGATAATCGATACCGCCGCCGGTCTGCTTGTCACGATCAACCTCCGTAGCGACAAATCCTACCGGAGAACCATTGCCGTAAGCTACCGCACCATTGCCAAACAGGTATGTCGTATACACGCCACCGGAAGTTACCGGGCAGCCGTCATCCACGGTCACGCGTCTGCCCTGATAGGTGTCAAACTCAACATCCGTAGAATCACGCTCTGTCTCGATCAGATTCAGCTTTTTCAGATAAGACTTTGTCGCCGAGTGCATCGCTACGCCGGATAACTGCGCCTGCGCGTCGCCGAGCAGCTGGCATGCGTCAATAAACGCAGATGCGCTGATCTGCTTTGCCGCATCCGTTTTTCCGGTGGTAAGGTCAAGAATATGATCTGCCATTCTGGTTTCCGCCGCCGGTGTTCCCTCTGCCCCCGCAGTAGTGGTGCCGAACACTCCGGCAAGAATTGAGATAAGCTCCTTCTGCATATCTCTTGCCCAGTAGGATGCTACCAGGTCACCGATGGCTTTCATCGGATCAGCTCCAGCCAGCGCCGCGGAAAGATTGCTTGCTCCCCACATATTCTGTCTGTAGATTGTGGTGGATACATCCTTGTTGGAACCGATCTTCTTTGCGGTCATCTTTACGTCCTCAAGGATTGCCTCGGATTCTCCCTGTAAATCCTCGAAGAACGGCATATTGTGTGTTCTGGCTGCCTCGCTTGCCAGTGCGTCAAATTCCGGTCTGTTTACCACGATTCCGCTCTGAAAGAACGCGGACAGCTCCATCGTTCTGTTGATTACATACCGGTTAAAAAGCTCCGGTACAATTACGTCTGCAATCTTTGTAATTGCCATAAATAGTTACCTCTCTTTCTTACAGTGTTACTCCGGCCGCTGCGGCAAGTTCTTTTGCCTGCGCCGGGTTTTCTTTTAACATGCGTCCCTGTTCGGTCAGATTAAAAGTGTCCTTTGCGAACGGATTCGTTACACCGCCTGCGCCCCCATCCTTCGGGTTGTACGGCGGTTTCTGCTGTTCCTGCTTAAACAGGTGAGCCATAGCCGCATCATCTTTGTATGGCTTCACAACCTCTTCCACGCCGATTGGCTTTCCTTCCTTGTCGAAGTTGAACTTCTCAAGGCCACCGGCTTTGTAGATCAGATAATCCGGATCCAGAACACCCTGCTTTGTAAGTGACTCTTTCAGCGCATAGGTCTTTGCAATCTCCTCGCTTGCAGTCTGCTGTTTTTTGAGTTCTCCCTGCAGATTGGCAATAGTGGTCCGTAACGTCTCGTTATCGGCATTATTTTTCTTTAAATCTCCGATAGTTGTGTTGAGTGTCTTAATCTGACCGGCAAGATTCTCTTTTTCTGCCACGGCGGTATCATACTTGCCTTTGTCAACATACTGACCAGATCCAAGGTCTGCAAGCTTTACCTGCTTATCCTTATTCTCCGGCTTTCCATTATAGGCATTGACGGTATCTGACACCTGCTTATAGAGATCCTCGCCTAAAATGTCTTTTAAAAATTCCATAGTTTCCTTTCCTGCACCGTTTTTAAGCGTGGTGTCTCCACAAGCAGTATGCAGTTTTGATGCCATGCATAAGGGCAAATTGCCGCAGTTTAAACGTCATAAGGCTTTCGGACAATATAAAAACAGGACTGCCGGAGGAACCTACTTGGCGTCACCTCTGCACCGTTCGGTTCATAAATTTCCGGTTGTCCTGTTATTATTAAAATACTTCTGCTTTGCTCTGTGTTTTCGTATCTGGTGGATGTTCCTCCGTACTACTTAGCATTTTATCAAGCTCTACCACGCGCTTACTAAGAGCCATAAATGTTTCTATGTTTTCAATTCCGCACTTTTTCTGCAACTCCAAGCACAGTATAATCTGGTTCTCTATTATTTCTCGATTCATCATTCCTCCTTCTGATTTTGGGTATAAAAATACCACCTAACCGTTATTGGCTGGTGGTATTATTCTGCGTCTTCCCAACTATTCATTTTTTCACACCGTTTTTTTTCCTTTTCAATGTCCTTTTCCAGTTCTTCAAGAGTTCGTTCCGTATCTTGCACCGGACCATCGTAATATTTCTTGCTCATTATAATTTTCTCCACTTTATTCCGTAGTCCATTTCAAACTGCTCTAACGCTTTTATATTTGCTTCTATGCCTTTATTATATCCACTTTTTCTGTATTTTTCAACAGTCTCATCAAATAATCTTTGGGAAAACGGCTTGTCGCCAACCTCATATACATATACATCTCCATTATGACATACAACAATTCCCTTTCTGTATCCCCTATAACCCGCTGACGCAAAATCTGCTCCAGTCGGAGGAATATTTGTTCCATGATTATGTATACTTATAAGTGTTCCTCTTGGTTCTATTTCTACCGCATCTCTCAGACTTTTATTATACTCAACTATATTATCTTCTTTTGCAGCAACGCTTTTCCCTTTTATCTTTCCATCGATGACACTAATTAAATACATATCTTCTTTATTAGTTCCGTTTCGATGTACTAAAATGTCGCGTGCTTTCTGCCATATTGCCTTCTGAGTATTTTCATTCTCATCAAGATTCTCAAACTTCTTTCTATACTCCGTGCTCTTTACAAAACCTACATCAACCTTATTGTCATGCGTCTTTTGTGAATACTTGCCGCTAATTCCTTTCTCTGTATTACCATCCGCAAACGATTTCTTCCACTCCTCATACGTCGTATTCTCCGGCACATAATACTTCTTGCCATCTGCTCCGCGTGCAACTCTCTCCCCTGTGGTAAATTCATCGTTGAAATACGGGCAGGTGCATCCCCGGCAATTCGGATGGAACGGTGGCACGGTAACACCAATCTTATAGTCTTTCATCGGAAAGTGCTTCCCGTCCATCTCCCCGCAGGTGGGGCAAGTGTGGCTGTCCAATGTCTCTACCACCTCGAACTCCTCCACCCCAAGATCAAAAAAGCACGTTTCCTGTGCCTTAGCAGAAAAAGCGGCTGATTCCGTCTGAACAATTCGCGCCGCCTGTGACCTGCTCACTTTCATGTTCTGGGATATTTCCCGTATAGCTCTATCCGGCGATTCCCCGGTAATGCACATCCGCGTTAAGGAATCGTGCATATTGTTAATCAGCTTCGTTTTATCCGTCCAAATGCGCTCTGAAAAGTTGCGTCCATCCACCGCCCAGGGCTTATGTATGATGTCATTAACCTTTTCCGGATTAAAGCTCTGCATCTGCCAACCAACACCGATACCTCGCTGCACTTCGTATGCGGTATGGTAATATCCGGATGTGTACAGATTTGCGATATGTTCGTCTATGGAATCATGATAATTTCCGTACAGCTTTTCAATTTCCTGCTGTGTCTGCACCTTGAGAGCTTCCAATCTGCTGATATGCACCTTTGCGGATGCGTTCTCAAGCTGTTTTGCCCACTGCTGATTTATGCCATTCTCGCGCCCGTATTTAATATAATCCTGCACATCCCACCGGAACTCTTCCAGTTCGTCACTGTTAAGCAAACGCCTGGCTTCCACCATTGAAATGCCGTTGTTGGCAGCAAACCGCTGATACCAGGCGTTAATCTTCCCGTCAAGCGCCTGCTCTGCCCGCCGGAACTCCTGCTCAATCTCCTGCACGGTCTGAACGGACGTATCATGCTGTGATTCTTCCAACTGCCGAAAGCGCTCCTGCCAGTATTCACTTGTCCGTTCTCCCATGCAATCACCTCATTTCACTGCTCGGCATCTGCTTTCTCATTGCTATCTGTTTCAGTGCTATTTTTAGATGCATCAAAAGCACCGGCGTAAGCATCTGCTTTCTCCTGTGCTTCCTGTGCCTCTTTCTCCAACTGCTTCAATTCAGCGTCTACATCCTCGACAAGCGGATGCGCTTTAAGAATCGTCTTTTTACTGACAATCCCAACCGAATCCTTGCAAATTTGTGCCTGCTCCGTGTCATTTTTTACACAAGTGCGGGTCCATGTCTGGATAATTTTCTTGCAATCAATCCCTTCATGGTGGCATATCGCTCTTACCAGGCGGGCAAACCCAAGCTGAAACTCTGTCTCTGTCAGTCCGGCTTTCATTTCAAGCAGTGAATACATAAATTTGAGGGCTTCTCCGCTCTGATTCCCGAAGTTCTCCGGCTGTGGGTCAAATCCCTGCCCCTGCTCAAAAATAGCCTTTCTAGTGGCTTCTAACACGCTGTTGCGGGCTTCTATCGGAATCTCAATGTTGAGCGTACTCACTCCCGGATTACTGCTCTCGTCGCAATCCACCTTGATGGTCTTATACTTTTTCAAGTCCGATAAAAATGAGTTGAGGTCCGTGCCACCATACCCGGACAGTACAAAAATCAGCTCCTGAATATCATCCAAATCATTGATAAAACCGCTGTAGACCTTGTCATATACGTCTATCAGCGGTTTAATGTTTTTCAAATCATTCGTATCCGTGTTATTATTCGGGAATGGAATAAACGGCACCTCTCCGAATTCATGCCGATATTCTGCGGTAAAATCACTGGAATCCGGCACCATGAAAGTATTGTAGTAGAACAGCCCATCATCCAAGGTATCGCCGCTCTTCCGTCGGAATGACCAGCAGCTTTCCTTATCCCAGTATTCATAAATTGCATAGGTATCTCCTGTTTCCTCGTCGATTTCATCGTACATACGGAGAACACCTAGCAACTTCTTTTTCAGATTGTGGGATTCGATGGGGATAATCTGCTTGCTGTCAACTACCGCCCACTGGAATGTTCCATCTTCATCCTCCCAGTAATGAATCCATCCCACCGACGCATTGGCAGCATTGACGCACAGCTCCATGCAGTTTTTCCGGTATTCATCCCCGAGCATTTCTGTCACGATTTCATTTCCAAGCTCGTTCCCAATATCAAAGAGTGGCGGTGCCGTGAACATATAAGCGGCTTTCTGGTTTACGATAAGCCCGTGGAAGTTCCGGGGGATCCGGTTATCTGCGTTACGTAACGGATTGTCGGGTTCCTCTTTCTCTTTTTCGTCTGTGAGCTTGTCTTTTACCAGAATATCCGTTTCATTCCGGTAGTACCGTTCCGCCTGCATCGCCCGCAAGGAAAACCGTGTATGTCCCGGTTCGTATTTTCTTATGAGTTTTTTCATTACCTCAAGTTCCATGTTCTCACCTCTATTTTAAAATGCTGATGCCGCCCGGCTTGCGAATAATCGTATAACAGAAATACCGAAGAGCATCCATCGCATGATCGTGCAGCTTTACCGGTTTATCCTCGCCACGCTCAGATGCTTTCTGGTCCCAGATATATGACCCAAACTCTTTTATAGTGTTTGGGCACTGGTCACTAATAGCTATCAGATCCTGGTTTAACAATGATGCTACAAACCGGATACCATCAAGCACATCATTTTTCGCCTTTTTTATGGTATAGCCACGTTTTTTCAACTCGGCTATAAAGGATGCTGCTGACGGGTCAATGATTATTTTGACAGGCTTAATCCCAGCAAGCCATCGCTCCAAGTCATCTGCATATTCTGTGTCTGTTTTCTGTCGTTCCTCATCACGGCCGGAATAATAGTACTCCCGGCAACACACCCACCGTCCAGAACGCTCTTTGCACCACAGCAGGAATACCGTGGCATTTTGCGTACCATAATCGCAGGATACATAGTAATTTTCGTTGACCAGATCTGACAGATTCGATATCACATGCTTGGCAGTGTCGAACATATCGTAGATAATGCCCTCTGCCATCGCCCACAAGCCACGGATATACCGCCGGTAGAATACACCTGTATACATACTGCGGTATCTTTCCTTGATTTTCTCCGACAGAGATAAATTATCATCCATCGTAAAATGCAGATATAAAATCTCTTTTAATCCCGGATCCCGGTTCTCTGCTGCAGCTTTTTCTCTTATCTCCTGTGTTTTCTTTTTCCCCAGATATCCAGTTGCTTTGTCAATCCATCCCGTCTTGAACCAATGATACGGACCGTCCGGGTTGCAGTTAAACCAATACTTCGATCCCTCAACAGAGCATCGTCCGGTTGCCTGGTTCACGAAGCTTTCCGGCATCAGCGCCACTTCATCAAAAAAGACCCCAGCCAAGGTAATACCCTGGATAAGGTCTTGTGAACGCTCATCTTTGCCGCCAAATATATAAAAGTAATTGGTCGTCTCTCCTCTTGTCACAACGACCAGATTGTCAGCTCTATGGTCTGCTACAGTATAGCCGCGGCTCCGTAACATCACTTCAAGCCAGAACAGTACGTTACGCCGGAAAGAGCCGATTGTCTTTCCGCACATACCAAAGTTCTGACCGTTAAATTGTGTCATCGCCCACATCACAAAGGACAACGACATACATACCGTTTTACCGGAACGGATTGCCCCATCGGCAATGATGCCATCCATATCCTTAACTGGTGATGTATCGCACCACCAATTTAATACCATGCGCTGTTTCTTAGAAAAGGGCTTGAATTTGAATGTCTGCTTAATTTTCTTCATCCATCCAATCCTCCGCGGCACTTCCCCGCAGCGCTTCTAAGAATCCGTCATCCGCAGTCTCTTCCTCATCGTCGGTCTGCACCTTGGCTTTTAGCAGTGCAATCTCCGCTTTCTGTTTATCCGTTGCAAGGTCCATATGGTCGGATAGCCACTGTAGCGCTTTCATTCGGTCGGCAAGCTTAATCTTGATACCGCTCTGGGTATTGCTTACTTCACTGACGATTGATCCATCAATTTCCTGTCTCACAGAAACAAAGCCTCCGTGAATATCAACAAAATCCGTCATGTCTGCAAATGCAATGTCCATGTACTTCTGGAAGATGTCGGACTCACTCAAGAACTCTCTGTTGAGTCGTTCCTGCTTCAGCTGAAAAATCTCCTCTTTTATCCGAACATTTCCTAACAATCTCGGTCCCGCCACCACTGCGGTTGCGTAATCACACTCATACGCTTTCTGATATGCCTTGGTTGCATTAAAGCAACGAATGTAATAAATGCAAAAAAGCTGTTGCTTATCGGTCAAATCAGTATTCTGTATTACTGCTTCAACCTCATGTGCAACAGGCTCTTTCTTAGCTTTCTTCGCTTGCTTATTTCCTTTCGCAACGTTGCGTTCCTTTTTCTCTTTCTTTCGCAACGTTGCATTACCACCATCATCCCACTTATACCGGTTCTTCCAGCTCCGCACAGTTCCCTCGGCTATCCCGAGCTGGTTTGCAATCTCTATCAGCTTAAGCCCTTGCTTATACATTTCAAAGGCTTTGTCCGCTCTCGCATCTTTTGCCTTTGGCAAGGACCATCACCTACCTTTTCTTTTTGTTTACATACAAAAAAGCACCCGTCATTGAACGGGCGCCTTCTCTGGGTTGGGGGAGTTGCAAAAAGCAAATGGCTCTTGGCTCTCTCAATTCACTTCTTGCAGTTTATACTATAGCATTTTAAAAACGAAAAATCCGAAAAAAACGAAATTACTTTTATGCTACTCTCATAAAATTATTAAACTCCATTCTTATACTATCACCGGTTGCTTTTCTGCCTATCCTGTCTGCTACTCTCTCCCAGCTCATTCCCTCAAAGAACTTATACCGGATGATCCTCTGCATCCGTACCGGTATGCCGTTCATCCACTGCTCAACCTGCAGCTTGATCTCTTCCGACTGGGCTTTTCTCTCTTCCAGCAGTTTCTCTTCCATGCGCAATTGCGTATCATCCGTGTATGTGAACGATGTTCCTTCAATTTTGAAATGCGTTTCTGCATACGGGAAATCATTCATCGAACCTTTTACGCTTCCTGTCACAATCGTTTGCCGTTTACGCTGCAATCTCTTAATGTCCTGCTCCGTCTCCCGGATCATCTCACATGCATCTACATACTGCTCCAATATTTTCTTATCTACTCCCACCGTATTCTCCCCTTTCTGGTATTATCACTGCAATGTTTCTGATAATATCATACAATAGGTTTGGAGTGGATTTGTGCCAAGTTTTGAGCTTAAAACAACCTCAACTACATACTTGCTATTTCTCCATATCTTCTAAAACTACTTGTATATATTGTTTCCACTTATCCCTATAGCCAAATTTATTAATGCTCCACCGACCAATTATAGCAATTATTAGCAAAACTACCAATGTTCCAAAAGCAAACAACATGCTCACGGTTTGCTCAACCCCCAAACCCCCACTAACTACCGTCACCAAGAGCGACATTACTGAAACGGATTGTGAAATTGTAGACAATGTGCCTTGCTCCAAGCCCCTTCCGTGTTGCCTAATTTGGGCTTTTAACTTCAACCTTTTTGAATCATCTCCGTCGATATATCGATTCACCAATGCTCTTGTACATACAATTTCATTTTTATAACATATATTTTTTCTTTTACAGCTTTCCAATTCATCGCATAATTTTATTATATCATCCATAGTATCTTTCTCCTCCATTTGTAATAGAAACATTATATTACATTCACTGATTATAATCAATTTATTTCATAGATGAACCAATTTTCCTTACTAATCGTTCCTCCATACCATCCTCATCTGCCCGTTCTTCTCTTCTACCAGATGCGCCATCCTCTGCCGCATCAACCTCTGCGCTGTCCTGCGCCGCCTGTAAAAGCTCCGCCTGCTGATCGGGAGAATGCCGTGGTGGGCTTCCAGCATATCGTAGCTGGTGCCACGCACGATGGATTCCGTCAGCCGGTCAGCTATGAAACTGTCCACACTCATGCAGATCTCGTATATTTCTTTTTCATCCAAGTACATTCCCCCTTTCAATAGCGTCAGATTCAATCCAATGCTTCGTATATCGCATGAGGAATAAAACATATCCCCATGACGATGTATTTCAGTAATTTTAATGGAATTTGTGCGGTAAAGCATAAGAACAACCAGATTGTTGCTGGCTTGCTCTTCTTCCACATAATTTTCGGGCTTGCCGGTATTCTGCCGCTTGGCTCCTCCTTAAGTGCTTCATATGCCATTCTTGAAAATCCTATCATTCTCATTCTTTTCCTCTCTTTCCGCCCCGCCGCATTACTGCTGGCGGGGACTATAGCTTCTCATGCAAACCGGAGCTGTCCGGTCTGCTCTGACTCGATCCTCATGTTTGGCATACGTTCCGCTACGCACAATTCCGGAAGATTTGCTCTGACTAATGCTGCCGGTATCGGTGGACACACAGCATTACCGCAGCGGCGCACCTGTTCGCTCCGCGGATACGTCTTGCCGGTATAATCATGGTCGATTATGTAATCCTCTGGAAAACCCTGGCATCCATACAACTCTTTAGGTTCTAACATACGAAGTCCGATATCAACGATCTGATAATCTACGCCATTGATGGTTACCAGTCCGAATCTGTCCTGCGCCGTCACGGTGTCCAACGGTGCCTTTATATCCTGTCCAGTTCCCTGTCCATAATATTTAATCAGAAATGCTCTCACCTCTCCGAAATGTCCATCACCGGCTGTAATTGTAGGAATCGGCTCTTTTACATCTCTTCCATCACAATGATTGTTCATCTGAATAAGGTTTACTGCACACATGGCGTTTCTTTCAAGTGTCGTAATGGTGTGCAATGGCTCTTTAATGTCAGAGCCGTTTCCCTGATAATTTCCGCCATAATACTTTTGGATGAATGATGTGACCAGTCCATATCTGTTCGATCCGTCCACCGTCATTATAGGGTCTTCAATCGTCTGCCCCCGGACTTCTCCCTGCGCCGTTTCGGAATGGTACTGGATAAGTGTAGGACTGATTAAACAATGTTCATTTTTGCTCACGATAGTTGTCAAAGGTTCTTTGACATCTTTACTCCGATCCTTTGTGAATCCAGTCTGCCCTATCTGCACCATGTACGGCTCACACAGATAATGTTTTCCACTTCCAACTATGGTCGGCAATGGTTTCTCTATATCATGTACTCTAGGGGCTTGTCCTTTCCTCTCTCCATATCCAATCGGGATGATAAACGGCTCTGGATTCTCAAGCACAAACTTTTTCAGTCCTCGTGCTATTCTCTCCATCGTCTTCGGAGCCAGCGGACGCACTGCCCGGATCCCGTATTTCTCTTTGATTTCTTCGGAACTATCAAAGATACTGGGACACGGAAGTGAAAAGTCCAACTGTGTATATGCACCCACATACGGTTTCAGCAGCCCAGCCTTGACCTCGTCACTGTCTGCCGGTGCGTGTGTCGGCTCTGGCCAGACTATCGGCTTACCATCACACCGCGCGATCATGAAGAATCGTTTGCGCATGGTCGGCGCTCCATAATCAGCCGCAACCAACTCCCGGAACTCTACCTCATAGCCTAAATCTGTGAGCTGCTGAACAAATTTCTGAAATGTTTCGCCCTGTTTGCTCTTGATCGGATGATGCCGCCGCCCAAGTGGTCCCCATGTCTTAAATTCTTCCACATTCTCAAGCATGATGACCCTCGGTCGCACCAGCCCCGCCCAGCGGCAGGCTACCCATGCAAGACCACGAATGTTTTTATCCTTTGGCTTTCCACCTTTTGCCTTGCTGAAATGCTTACAGTCCGGGCTAAACCAAGCAAGAGCCACCGGATGACCGCCGCAGGCTTTTACCGGATCCACCGCCCACACATTTTCACAGTAGTGCTTGGTATTCGGATGATTCGCCTTGTGCATCCGGATGGCTTCCGGATCATGGTTGATTGCAATGTCAACACTGTATCCGGTTGCCAGTTCTATCCCAGTGGAAGCGCCGCCCCCGCCGGCAAAGTTATCAACTAGCAATTCTCCGTTAATCATGGCAGCACCTCCGGAAAATCTGTGATCTCCATCTGCCTTATGCAGGGTTCGCCGTTAAAAAATCCTCGATACTCATTTGACCAACCGGACATTCCATAACATCCCCTTTCACAGCTATCTCTAAGTTATTTACAGCCTGTTTATAATAGCTTTCTTTTAATTCGACACCGATACTTCTACGTCCCATCTTTACGGCAGTGTATGGTACTGATCCAATCCCTGCAAATGGATCTAATACAATGTCATTGGGATTCGTCCACAACTCAATACATCTCTGAATTACTTCGAGCTGCAACGGACAAATATGTCTCTCGTCTTTGTCTTCTCTCGCGGATTTTTTCTGCAATGTATCACTCTGCCGGATATCCATCCACACTGGACTTGCATAATTCTGCCATACATCAACTGGGAACGTCTCATGTGTATGTGATACACGTTCTGGGTTTTCTCCTGGCTTACGCATTGTAACAATGTAATCCGGGATTCCCTGACGATTCATAGTGCTGTCTTTTCTGATTTGCTTATGTAACAACCCCAGTGCTTTTGTTCTCTGCATTTCAGTAACTGGATTTTTCCAAATTGTGACTTTACTATGATAAATAAATCCGCAATCTTCAAAAATTTTTCTAATAATTGCCGGGAAATCTTTCAAACCGATCACTCCATCCCGCTCTTTCATAAGCGGCAGATCCATGCAATGAAAACTTAATAATCTCCCCGGCATAGTCACACGGTACAGCTCTTTTGCAAGAAAGATAAAATGATTATAAAATTCATCATCTCCTTTACTGTTTCCCATATCTCTATCACTGTTCGAATATGTGTACAGGCTCGCAAATGGTGGAGAAAAAATTGTGTAATGGACGCTATTGTCTGGAATAGCTTTCACGATCTCACATGAGTCTCCATTGTAAATTGCATATCTGTTTTCAATTACCTGCTCTAATACATTCATTTCTCAAATTCCTCCCATTCTGGTAATTTCATCTCAATTTCTGGATCATAAGGTGTGCTGATCCGACACGTACTTTTTAATTCTTTTTTTGTGATCTCCTTTGTAAGCTCTGTCATTTCATGCTGCATTTTAAGAAAATCTGTTTGTTTCCGCTCAATATTTTCTTTCACGCATCCCTCTTTTGCAGAAATGACAATATACACGTTTACCGGCTTTTTCTGTCCGAATCGATAGCAGCGGCGTACTGCTTGATAAAACTGCTCGTAGCTGTCCGATAATCCAGTAAAAATCATGTTATGACAATTCTGCCAGTTCATTCCAAACCCAGCGATTGATGGCTTCGTCACAAGGCATTTAATCTGCCCTTCTGAAAATCCAATCATCGAATTGCTCTTGTGATCCGGTTTATCGGCCCCCTTTACCTCAACAGAATCTGCTACCAACTCATGCAACTTTGCACTCTCATCATTCAGATCACACCAAATAAGCCATTGTTCATCTGAGTTATTTGCAATTTCCGCGACCTTATCACACCTAAGTGTAAGGCTATCTTTTCTTGCCTGCCGCCGCTCTGTAAGTGTCAACGTTTCTTTTAATGGTTCATTTCCATCAACGATGATCTCTTGTATATTAAGCTTTGGCAAATCATATCCAGACACCTTATAGCCGATATTTGCTGGATTGTCGATAAATACACTGAATGTTGCAAGCCACTGCCAGAACACATCTACTGCATGTCCCTTTAATCTCCACTTGGAAGTCTGACCGCCATCATGCACAAAGAACATAGATAACATTTCAGCTCTCGTCATTACTCCACAAAACTCGCTATGATTGCCAAGTTCCATGTAATCATTCGGTGCTGGTGTTGCTGTACACGCCAGTTTGTATGGCACATCATGAAAGTTCTGAATAATTGATGTTCTAACCTTTCCTGAATAGGACTTCAAAATACTGCTTTCATCAAGTACAACTCCATCGAATTCATTTGCTACGAATCTATCCAGTTTCTCATAGTTCGTAATATTGATCCCGTCAATACATTCTTCCTGTTCCTCTACCACCTTTGCATCATATCCAAACTTCTCGGCTTCGCGCCGTGTCTGCTCTGCTACTGCCAATGGTGCAAAAATCAGTATTTTCCCGCCAGTATGCTTATGTACCTGATATGCCCATGATAACTGCATCGGTGTTTTTCCAAGTCCACAATCGGCAAATATACATGCTTTTCCTTTTTTCAATGCCCACCGAACAACATCTTTCTGAAACTCGTATAACATCGGATTCAATTCTGCCTTATCAATATCAAATCCACTGCTCTCTAATACAAATCTTTTGTTTGCTAAGAACTCTTTATAATTCATTTTTCTCAAAAGGAACCCGATATATCGTTGCCCCGGCCGGAGGTTCGGCTCCTTTCTGATTTATTTTTTCTTACCTCTCTTGGTCTTGAACTTATACATATCGTTTCTCTGCCGGCTTACCGCACTCCGGTAGCCGTTCAGCTTACTTGTTCTGCTCTTTCCCATGTGCACCTCCCTCTATGGCATCTAAGCATCCGTTCCACCCTGCATCGAACCTTCCATTGTCACAATGCTCTGGATGATCTGATCTCTCCGGCAGTTCCTGGAGTGGGCACCAATCCGGCTTTGCTCCGTCTGGTACAAGTTTCCCTGTCGCACAGCACAGATATTCGTCATCATTCTCTGTCTCATAGCACAATGTACATTTCTGGCACACCTGTTCCGGCATATCCATAACCAATACTGCTTTTGACATATCAGCACACCTCTTCTCTACGGTTCTAATCCGTCTTATTACTTCGATAAAACTTGTCAGTCGCATCAAACATTGCATTTCTAGCATCTTCAAAACCTTTTACATATGCTCTCATTTCTGTGAGGTTCATTGCTTCATCCGGTTGTATCATTGTTTCGTCAAAACTATTTAAAATTGCTTCTTTATCTTCTCTTGTCACTTTACTCCACCGCCTTTCACAATCTCGATTGCATCATCCGTAAGCATTTCTTCCGGCTTTCCATGCAACCGTACACCAGCATTATATTCTTTGCTTCTTTCTTCTAACTGCTCCACAACCTTGTCCGGGTCGTAGGCGGTTGGCTGCGCATCAATAAAAGAAGCAACGCGTAAAAAGTCTAAGCAATCCATATATTCGTTCTTTGAAATTGCTTTTTCTAAATCCGCTTTTAATTTATTCGCATCAATAAATCTTCCCATCGTTCGCCCTCCTGTTCCATGCTTTAATTGCCCTTTTCTTACATTCCTCGATATTCTCCATAGTGTCATCTCTTTCTGCTTCTCCATCGCCGCCCGGCATTCTTCTGGGGTTCCGATAGATTTGTACTCGTCCCATGCTTTAGCGTCCTCATTTGTTAAAAGGCAAAATCCCTCATGCTTCTCCCCTTCGAACACCGTTTCGATAAAGTGGTGCATCAAAAGCGGAATATCTACGTTGGCATGATAACGTTCTTTTAAGTCTTTTTCGATTGTCCGGTATTTCTGTACCTCTTCCAGTGCGTTTATTGCCATTGCATAAGCATTTTCAAAAGATTTCCCCCATGATGTATCACACGGAATCGCTTTTCCAAGTTCGTTACAATCATATTTTAATTCTTCAATTGCTTCATTCTCCGTCATAGCTACTCCTTTCAACTATTTCCATTTTGGAAACAGTTCACTCCAAATAGTTCCGGATTGTCAAATCTGTTACCATTAACTTCAATTGTGCTTCCATAGCATTCTTCAAACTCAGATTTGTGACCGTCTGCATCTTCAACATTCCAACACATATCCTCTTGATTCCAGATAATCTCGTAAAAAGCTCTTTCGTCAGAATCCCATACTATATCATTCTCAAAAATCAGCCTTCCGTTCTTGTCCTTAAGTCCGGTGCACTGACAGACGGTGAGTGGGTCTACCTCATGCATGCCAACTTCATTCCCATATTGCCCAACGCAAACATCATTGATTTTGTAAACAGAATGTACTAAATCGCCTTCCACCCATTTTCCGTTATCAATCCGCTTGCCGCGATACAAATATCTACTCTCCATGATTTTCCCTCACTCTCTATACGGTTCCGGCAGTGGCATCCACGCGATAACTTCATCATCTACAAGATTGTTGTAGACTTCATCTGGATTAAAATGCCTGTTTTCCCACCATCCTTCCGGGACGATGTAACAATCATTCTCTTCATCGTATTCGCCGTCAATGTCTACCCAGTTCCAACAACTATCGCATTCCGAAATGTTGCCATCTTCGTAAAGCGCTGTGGTGATAATATCTACACACCCTCCACTCTTATATTTTCTTCTGGCAGTTATCAATACTTCTGTTTCCGGATCCGGCAACTTCTCACTTACCGGAATCCACTGTCCAAACTCCGGCTTTCTCGCTACTGTTCTCATGCATTCAATCATTTCCCTGCTCCTTTCCGCACCGCAGCTGATACGGCACCTCTCTGAATCTCTTAAGCACGTCGCCGCTCACATGCTTGCTTGGGCGTGTCATCTTCTCACTGATTTCCGCCATGCGCCTGCGGCGCTCCTTACTGTCTCTATGCATTTATCTCGCCCCCTGTATCCTCGATCGTAGCGGACACCACCGCGGCGACGTCTTGACCACCGGCAAAATCTCCCGCTCCGCTTTCTTGCAAAAACTCATGGGATCGAACCGCTCTCTCTGGATTTTTCCGCAATGTTCACACTCCGCGCAGATATGTACC
>SKEB01000515.1_pt1 | contig 31642 bp, 21 predicted proteins | sample 4826561 | NCBI WGS metagenome assembly SKEB01 (sample SAMN11008820, study PRJNA524170) | human gut metagenome | biome: Human fecal sample; material: Feces; isolation source: fecal sample from pouch patient p17 | host: Homo sapiens | place: Israel: Tel-Aviv | collected 2016-03-29
ATGGTAGGGACAGTGCCTCCAACTAGATTAAGGAACCGCCTGGTGCCGAACGGCATGCCAGTAAATTGCGGTGTGAGAGGGACGGGCTAACAACCCTCCCTACTCGATTAGGACTAGCGCATCCAATCTCTTCTTGCTCTTACAGCACGGGCTAATCTGTCAACAGCAGCTGCTGTATCCTCCCAGCCGATACAGGCGTCGGTAACCGACTGTCCGTAAGTTAATTCTTTGTTCCCCTCCAACGGCTGATTGCCTTCTACTAGGTTTGATTCAATCATGACACCCATGATTTTGCGGCTCCCATGTTCGAGTTGCCCGCAGATGTTTTCAATAACGTCCAGTTGCTTCTTGAATTTCTTTTCACTATTAGAGTGGCTTGCATCAATCATGACAGAGGCATGGATTCCGGCTTCTTCTAGTTTATTGCAGCATTCTTCAACGCTGGCGGCATCGTAATTCGGAGCTTTTCCGCCGCGAAGAATAACGTGAGCGTCATTATTTCCCGCCGTAACGACAATAGCGGAATGCCCTCCCTTTGTGACTGAAAGAAAAACATGCTCATGTTCGGCTGCCTTTACCGCATCAATGGCTATTTTGACATTGCCGTCCGTGCCGTTTTTAAAGCCTACCGGACAAGAAAGACCACTGGCTAATTCACGGTGAACTTGGCTTTCTGTAGTTCTTGCTCCAATAGCTCCCCAGGATATTAAGTCAGCGATGTACTGAGGAGTAATCATATCCAGATATTCAGTTCCGGCTGGAATTCCAAGCTCGTTAATGTTGAGAAGAAGTTCCCTAGCAATTCTTAATCCATGATTGATTCTGAAACTGCCGTCTAATCCCGGATCGTTAATTAACCCTTTCCACCCCAAGCTGGTACGAGGTTTTTCGAAATAAACCCGCATAATAATTTCGAGGTCATTGGCATATTTTCTTCTTAAGTCAACAAGCTTCTCGGCATATTCAAGGGCGGCTTTTGGATCATGAATAGAGCAGGGGCCCACGATTAGCAGTAATCGATCATCTTCTCCATGAATTATCTTGTGGGCATTCGTGCGTGCATGATGGACGGTTTCGGATGCTAACTTTTCACAAGGAAACTCACGAATTAAATGGGATGGAGGAGTCAACTCTCTGATTTCTTTGATCCGCAAATCATCGGTTTCGTAATTCATTTTTTGTTCCTAGTTTTAAAAATCTCTGTAGAAAAATAAAACCGCCGGTTTTTTGGCCGGCGGTTGTGAATCTTTTGCTTTTGGTGGTCGCAGTCTATTCTCCCGCCGAAGTAGGAAAATAAAAGAAATAAAAATAAAACTTAACTGCGAACATTTTTGCAATCACCAAAACTGACAAAAAATAATTTATCTCAAAAAAAAGGAGAATTTCAAAAAACGAATAACTATTTAAATCAGAGACTGGCGTCCCAAAGGAAAATACTGAGAAGTTTTTGTATCATTCGAACAAACCCTAAGGAATCCAACCATGTGACGAACAATCGGAGATCCATAATCGCTTTACAGAGTTTTAGTCATTTTCTTTGCAGAAAAAGGCATAATTCAATTTACTACTGAGTTTTAGGAAGTTTTATCTTGAAGCACCTATTTCAATTTATGACCCCAATGGTTTGGATGACCAAACTGTTGGTCGGTGCATATCCTCAATGGACCGGATGTGCACCCGAAAAAAAGCAGAGAATTTACTTTGCCAATCACACCAGTCATTTAGATACTATTGTTATTTGGTCTGCTCTTCCTAAAGAACTGAGAACAATGACTAGGCCGGTGGCCGCAAAGGATTATTGGCAGTCAGGTATCCGCAAAAGAATCGCGGTTGATGAGCTGAACGTAGTTTTGGTGGACAGAAAAAGAACCGAGAATTCTGATCCGATGGATCCAATGAGGCAGGCATTGAGAGAAGGAAGTTCTTTGATCATTTTCCCGGAGGGAACTCGTACTCCCCAAGCGCTCCCTGGCCCCTTTAAGAGCGGTCTCTGGAGGCTGATGACAGAATTCCCAGAGGTTGAACTTATTCCTGTCTACCTTGAAAATCTTCACCGCTCCATGCCTAAAGGAGCTCTTCTTCCGGTTCCAACGATGTGTTCAGTGCGTTTTGGTGCTCCGCTGCCTCACTCTCCGGACGAAGGAAAAGAAGAGTTTCTAGAAAAAGCAAGGGCCTCAATTATTAAATTAGCAAGGGAGCTCTAAAATGGATGAAATGAGATGGGGTTTTACAACTAACGAAGCTTATTTCACAATTTTAGCGGTCTTGGTTGTTTTGACGGCTATCGGCACTCTTATCGGTCAGTGGCTCTCTTCTAGGTCAACTACCGAATTAGCGATTAATCGAAACCGAATTATCAATTCTCGAATTCGTGCAGCGTGGGGTTTAATTTTTGTTTTTGCAGTAGCGGTTTATCTTGGGCAAGGAGCGTTGCTTTTTATTTTCGCGGTTGCCTCTTTTTTCTCCTTACGCGAATTCATTGTTCTTACTCCAACACGAAGGCATGACCATTCCATTTTAATTTTGGCTTTCTATGTAGCGATCCCGGTCCAATACCTTTTAGTTTGGCTGAACAATTACAATCTCTTTACATTATTTATTCCGGTCTATCTTTTCCTTGCGCTGCCGGTTGTTATGGTGCTCAGCAAAGATACGGATCGATTCCTGGAAAGAGTGGCCAAGGTGCAATGGGGCATTATGCTTTGCATCTTCTGCGTCAGCCACGCACCCGCTATCGCGACCATTGAGCTGCAGCGCTATCACTCCAACGGTTTATTAGTTTTGCTGTATTTCTTGATAGTCCTTTACTTTGCTGATCTCTTTCAGATTTTGGCATCGGCTTTATTCAGAGGCACTTCCAGCTTCAGCAACCCGAATAAGACTTACAAGGGCATCATTATCGGAAGCATCGGCGCGTTAGCGATTGGCTCTGCCCTCTTCTGGATGACTCCTTTCAGAGCTTGGCAGGCACCTCTTATGTCTTTGCTGATAATTGTCTCGGGTACTTTGGGAGCTTTAGTAATGTCTTCGGTAAAGCGTTCTCTCGGTGCAAAACGTCTTGACAATACAATGCTTCTGACAAGAGGCACCTTAGACAGGCTGGAAATGCTTTTCTTTGCCGCTCCCGTTTTCTATCATTCGCTACTGTTCTTCTTCTAGAAGACTTCTTCAAAAAACTCTTCGTCTGCAAAATTTCGAAGAGTTTTTTTCTGCCTGAATTGGCGTGTTTTACAAGGGGTATGAGCGACTTTCCTTCTATAGTGATGAACAGATTGAGGAGGAAATATGTTCGGGCTTACTCGACTGGGGATTCAAGCTTTTTTAGCGGCAATGGGTATTCAGCTAGTCTCATCATTGATGGGCACCGCGGTGGCAAGTATTGCGCCGGAGATTGCAAAATCTTTGAATGCCAATAGTACTTTTGCTGGTTTATACATTGGTTTCTTGTATGTGGGCGCATGTATTTCATCGCTTACCGGCGGTAACTTTATTCGACGGTTCGGCCCTGCTCATATTTGTAAAACAGCTTTATTGGTTGCCATCATTTCTCTTCTCCTGTGTATGGTACCTTGGGAAGCCTGCGTAATTTTTTCAGCATTTGTACTGGGTTTGGCCAAAGGCCCTTTGATGCCGGCCATCAACACTATGCTCAGCCGTCAAGTCCAAAAAGAACAATACAACACTATATTTTCGATTAAGCAGTGTGCAGGGCCAGTCGGCATGGCACTGTCCGGTTTAGTAATTCCTTTTTTAACTGTGAGATACGGCTGGAGAGTTGGTCTTTCTTTTGTTGCCGTCCTGTGTGTTTTAACTGCATTTTGGTGTCTCCTCATCCAGAAGAGTCAAGATTCCAGCTATCAATTCAAGGATGAACCGATTTCTCTCTCGCATTTAGCCGACAGCATGAAGTTAGTGCTGAAGACTCCGCTGCTCTTTAGATTATCAGTCCTGAGTATTATCTATAAAGGCCTGCAGATGTCGGTGCTTGCTTATTTGGTCGTTTTCCTCAGCGATATGAAGTTCTCATTGGTTTTCGGTGGTATCGCCTTAGCAGTCAGCAACTTTGGTGCTATTGTGGGAAGATTATTCTGGGGACAAGCTGCTAATAAGCTGAAATCGTCTCGTAAGGCACTCGCGTACTGCGGTATTTTGATGGGCGCCCTGACAGTCTTGTTAAGCTTCGTGACATCTAGTTGGGCAGAATGGTTAGTACTGGCAATTTCCTTTATTCTCGGCATCAACTCTCTGGGTTGGAGCGGGGTCTTTTTTGCAGAGGTTGCCAAAGCAGCTCCGGACGGAAAAGTTGCGGAAGCAACCGGCGGTGTTGACTTCTTCTCTTTCTTAGGTGCTATCTTTATTCCTATGGGCTTCGGATTCTTGGGACATCATCTCGGCGAATTCCAGACGAGTTTCTGGATAGTGTCAGCAGTTACCATTGCGGCAGCTCTTTACCTGCTGTTTGTTTCGGATATCAATTCGACAGATTCTGTCAAGAAGGCTTAATTTTCAAGAAAAACGGCCGAGAAGTTCTCGGCCCTTGTTCCCAAATTCTTATTTAGGCAATTAAGGAGTTTTGAAGTTGAATTTGGGATCGTTATTTTTATGGCACTCTTTGCAGTAAACAACGCTGTCAGAGTGTTCCTTATGGCACAAAGTGCATCTTAGCTGCCCCGCATGGGAGTCATGCGGATTTGGGTTCATTTTGGCTGTCTTGGCTGCGACCGCTTCATAAGTGTGACATTGCATGCAGGCTTTTGCTTTAGCTGCGCCAACCGGAGCGGAAGTCTTGTGACAAGCTTCGCAGTTCACATTTTTGGCTTGATGTTTAAATTGTGAGGGGGCTGCCAACACAACGGAACTCAAACAAAACAGGCCTGCGATGAAAAGAGGAGAAATTTTCATGAGGATTCCCAAGGCCGGCTCACGAGGAGCCGGCTTTATTATGGATTAGAGTTACTTGTTCTCTTTAATTGCCTGAATAGCGTTCGAGGCGGCCATTCTTCCGCTAGTCATAGCAAATGAAGAAGCTGACCCTTCGCACTTCAGGTCATAAGAGGAGTCGTACAGCCCACCGATGTCTTGGCCTGCAACATATAAGTTCGCAATTACGTCTCCTTGAGGGTTAGTAGCTTCAAACTTCGGAGTCACGGTAATGCCGCCAAGTGTTAAGAAGAATGCACGGATGCCTTTGAGAGCATAGTAAGGCCCCTTCTGGAGGTCGAAGGTAGCTAAGTGTTCAGGATTACGGCCGAATTCCGGATCCTTACCGGCTTTAGCATACTGATTAACCTTTTCCATCGTGGCACGAAGGTTTTTCGGAGGCACGCCAATCTGTGTAGCCAAATCTTCAATGGTATCTGCCTTGAATGCCCAACCTCTCTGTTGTCCCATTTCATAAGTCTTAGGCAGAGCCTTCAGTGGGACGCCTGCTAAAACAATGGCGTTGAATGGGAGGAGAGCGCCTTTGTTTACCAACTGGTCGTATTTTTGTTGATCGATGATGTTATACATAACACCACCAGCAGTTGTCATAGCGTTGTAGACGTCTACGAATACAGCGCCGCGGGATTCATTGAAGAAGCGGTTGCCGTGCTGGTCAACCCAGAGCCATGGCTGGGCAAGTGCGCAGCGGCCTTGTTTGAGTTCGTCAGCTCCCATGAATTGATTGATCGGAGGAAGGTCCGGGAGGTACGGAGCGTTGCCTGCAATAGCGTGCATGCCTTTAACTCCAGCACCGACTAGCTGAGCCATTTGAATTCCATCGCCGGTGCGGCCGTCTCCGTTCTTACCGTCGGTGACTGGACCTCTGTACCAAACTGGTTCGAACATTCCAAGAGCAGAAGAATCATTTACATATTTGGCCAGCATTTCTTTATTGGATTCGAAACCGCCAGTTGCAATAATGACTTTCTTAGCTTTGACGATAACTTTTTCTCCGTCTCCGTCAACAGCTTCTACACCAACGATTTTTCCGCCGTCGACAAGAAGTTTCTTAACAGGAGTTTCTGTCATGATTGTGCCGCCTTTGGCTCTGACTTCTTTCGCAAAGCGCTGAACGATTCCGGCTGCACCCCCTTTGAACAAGTGCCAAGTCATCAAAGATTCTTCTTTCGGATACATGGTACGGATGCCACGCATTTCTGCGCCTTTGTCCATTACCCAATCGATGGTCTTACCGGACTCTTCAATCAAGACGCGGAGAACATGGGGATCGGCTCTGTAGTGATGGAATTGCAAAGCCGCTGTTAAGACTTGATCCACGGTAGTGTTGATGCCATGTTCTTTTTGGTAGCGAGTACCGACACCTAAAGAACCTTCCGGGAAGTTTCCGCCGCCTCCAAGAGCAGCTTCTTTTTCCAGCACGATTGGCTTGACGCCTTCATCAACAGCCTGCTGGGCAGCAGCTAAACCGGAAAGACCGCCGCCTACGATGACAAGGTCAGTTTCCAAATATTGTGTAGCAAAGGCAGGAAGAGAAAATGTTGTTGCGAATGTGGAGGCAACAGCAACGGAAATGAAATGTCTTCTAAGCATAGTTTTCTCCTTGGTTATTAGTGGGTTTTCGTTCAACCTCTGGGCAGAAATTCTAAAAAATGCAGGTAGTAAAATAGGCGTGCAAGAATTGCAAAGATATCTATGCAAATTCTGGAATTGCCTTCTCAAATCCTTAATTCGAATATGAGTTATGAGCGTAAAAAACTTAGAGCAACTGACATTCGGAGATCTTCAATTTTTGATGGCCCTTGAGCGTGCCGGAAGTATCACTAAGGCTGGAGAGAGCTTGAATTTATCGCCTTCGACGGCCTCACGAACTCTAAAGAAGATTAGAGAGACGCTTGGTGATCCGTGTTTCTTAAATATTAGAGACGGCTTAGTGGCCACCGAGTTCTTTTCCAAAATAAAGCCAGTAATTCAGGAAATCTTGGATAGGATGCCGGGTCTGAATCCGGAAGGTTTTTCTCCAAGTACATGCCGAAGATGCTTTCGAATAAGTTGTGTAATGGCAGAAGCCTCAAGAATTATTGGAGGGATAGTTCCTAAATTTTTGGAACTAGCTCCTTTTGCAAGAATTCATTTATGCCACCACGATGATGAATTTGAGCAGGTGCTTACAGGTAATGTTGATTTTGCGATTGTGACCCGTGTGGGATTACCTCCGGACATTCATTACCTCGATCTTTATCCTATTGAGCGTGTGGTTTTGTTCCGAAAAAATCATCCATTGGCGCACTTAGGAAGGCCGTTAAAGGCTCGGGATCTTCAGCTCTATGACAGAGCCAGCATTTCGACCGGCCGTCACAATCATTGGGCCGGTCCAGATCAAAGTGTTTTTCCATTTGAAAAATTCCGGGAAAGGAGTCGCCTGACTACGACTAGATTTAATGTGGTCTGGGAAGCTTTGGAGAAGACAGACTTGATTTCGATTTGCGGATACAGAGCGGCTGAGATTGCAGTTCGTGCTAATGATCTAGCTTTTTTACCGTTACCGCCTGAGGTTGCAGAACCCAATATTTGGAACTCTCTGATTTGGGGAGAACGAGTCCATCAGGACGAAGGCTGTATTTGGCTGCGTAAGATTTTTGGCGAATGGGGCAGGGAAGATACGAGGCGAGTTCAAAAACTTTTGAATTCTCCTGACTATAGGCATTAAGCAGTGGTATAGAGCTGAAAGAGAAGAGGTTTTTTGAGAACTTTAAAAAGTGGGTTTTTAGAGCAAGAAATCAGGATTCTTTCTCATTGACCAGTTTTTTTGAAGCCTATAGGATTAGTTTGATTCTCAACAAAAGACCAGTGACAGCAATAATGTCAGTGAGAGTTAGCGAATATGTTAGGCCCGGGTACATCAATTATTATCGTTGATGAAGTTGAAAAACAAAGTCCTGCCAATTGGAACTTTTGTTATTGAACTCAAGCACGGTCAGCACGAAAAAATTCGCAAGAAAAGATTGAGTGTTAGGCAATGAGCAAGGAAGAATAGTGTTCAGCGTGCATATACGAAGAAGAGTAATTGCATTTTTGTTGGGTTTAAGTATTGCTGCCTTTGGAGTGGGATTGATTGTAAAAAGTGAACTTGGCGTTAGTCCAGTAATGTCCGTCCCTTACGTGGCCTCACTGTTTTTGCCGTTAACATTCGGGACGTGTGTTGCGGCTGAGCAAATCATTTTGCTTGCATTGCAGAAGGTAATTCTTAAGTCCGACTTTAAGCTGAAAGCGTTGTGGCAATTTCCAACGGCTGTGTTTTTCGGTGTTCTCTGCGACATCGCTTTGTATTGCTATTCTCCTTTAAGCTTTTCAACGTACTACGAACGAGTATTCTCACTGTGTCTGGGAATTTTGATTCTCGCTATAGGCCTGAATTTTCAATTTACCGCAAATGTCTCTGTGACAGCACCAGACGGATTCATGCTAGCTCTGGCTGAGAGATTAAAATCGACGTATGCCAAGGTTAAAGTCTCAGCGGATTGGGTTTTTATCGGTGCGAGTGTAGGTCTGTCTTTCTTATTTTTTGAAGAGCTTCGAGGTGTCAGAGAAGGAACATTAATAAGCGCTCTTGGAGTAGGAACTGCTGTGGGCTTGGTTAAGCCTTCTATTCAAAATATTTTAAAGCGTTGGCTACCTGCTACAAGCACCTAGAAAAGTTCTGACAAGAGGATTGTTGCGAAATTTGAATCCATGTAGAGACTCTGAGCAAAAGTAAACTCTCTTTCAGAGAAACAAACCGCTCAATAATTACCAAGAAGATAACGGCAATTGATTTATATTTTGACGTAGTTTTGTCGTTGAGAGGTCCAACACCTTTGTTCTCTCGGGTAGCTACTGCAATTACTAGTTATTAGATGATTCTTTGAAGATTTTCTGCATATTCGATAATAAAATGTACGGAGAATTTGCGAGGCTTTTCGTGTATGCAGTCCATTACTGAGAACCAGAAATCTCTACAACATAGTCTTCTAACCTCCTTTATTAATGGAGAAATTTCTGATTCAGATCCACATCTGAGGACGGAGTTGATTTGTAATTCCGTTGGAGAAAACGGTCAGTATGTCAAAGTCCTACCTTTTCTCTTAGACGAGCTTAAAGAATGTGATACCTTCGACATGAGCGTTGCCTTCATTACGCAAGGTGGCTTGAGTGAACTTGCACATACATTTGGAGAACATGTCTATTCTAGGAAAAAGGGCAAAAAAGTTAAAGGGAGAATCCTAACAACCGATTACAACCTGTTTACTGATCCTCGTGCTCTAAGAAGGCTGACAGATATCTTTCCTGAAATCGAAATAAAACTGCATCGCTGTGGAGATCGGGTGGGATTCCACACCAAGGGATTCATGTTTACTAGAGGTGACGAATGTCGTTTTATTATTGGAAGTTCTAATCTAACTCAAAAAGCCTTGACGACCAATTTTGAATGGAATGTTCGACTGGTATCTCATATAAAAGGAGAACTTCCTCAAAAAATTAAATCAGAGTTTGAGCGGCTTTGGGCAAATCCCCGTAGTTATCCTCTTGAGCAAGTAATCGATGATTATGAAGAGGAGTGGAGAAATCAGCGAACTCTTAACAAAAACCTAAATAACTCACTTTTTCAAACCCCTTCATTTCAAGAGAGACGTATAGAACCAAATGCGATGCAGGAAGTTTTTATTCGTCAGGTGACTGCTTTATATCAAGCTGGAGAAAGTAAAGCTTTGCTGATCTCAGCCACAGGGACGGGAAAGACATTTGCAGCTGCTTTGGCTGTAAGGCATTTGATGAGCCTGTCGTCAACAGCATGGCCCAGTAATTCTAAAATTCGTAAAACTCCCAAACGTATTTTGTTTATTGTTCATCGCGAACAAATTGCTATCCAAGCGCTGAATAGTTTTGCGAAAGTCATCGGAAGAAAAAATAAGTCTTACGGTCTAGTCTCTGGCTCATCTTTTGAACTTGATAAGGATTTGGTTTTTGGAACGATGCAGACCTTATCTAAGAAAGAGGTTTTGGAGCAGATAAAACCCGATGAATTCGATATGGTTGTTATTGATGAAGTTCATCGCGCAGCTGCTCAAAGTTACAAAAACATTATGAACTATCTGCGTCCGGAGTTTTGGCTGGGAATGACGGCAAGTCCCGATAGACCTGACGGGGCTGATATCTACAAGATCTTTGATAACAACATTGCCTATGAAATTAGATTGCAAGGCGCCCTAGAAGAAGATCTTTTAACTCCTTTTCGTTACTATGGCATTTCTGATATAGAAGTCGAAGAAAGGAAACTTGACAAACTCAGAGATTTTTCCAGCATAGAAATTGATCAACGAGTAGACCATATCATCAACAAGGCAAAGTTTTACGGATTCTCGGGAGATCGAGTTAAAGGTCTTGTTTTTTGTAGAACCAATGAGGAAAGCACACTTCTATCTAGAAAGTTCAACCAGAGAGGTTTTAAAACAATTGCGTTATCAGGAAAGGATTCGGTAGAGAAGCGGTTAGAGTGTGTACAAAAACTAGCCCATGGAGAAGGAGAGGATCGATTGGATTACATCTTTTCGGTGGATATTTTTAACGAAGGGGTTGATGTTCCAGAAATTAATCAGGTAATTTTCCTTAGGCCTACCGAAAGTCCAATCATTTTTGTTCAGCAATTGGGAAGAGGATTAAGAAAATCAGCAGACAAAGAATACTTAGTGGTTTTGGATTTTATCGCCAATTATCAAAACAACTATCTTATTCCTGTGGCTCTTTCAGGAGATAACTCCTATGACAAAGATGTTATGCGTAAAGTTGTAACTCTAGGGACTCGAACTATTCCAGGAGCTTCTACCATAGAGTTTGAGACAATTGTAAAAAAAAGAATTTTGGATTCTATAGACACAGCAAAGACAAACGATGCCGCTCTCCTAAAAGAGTCATATAGAATTTTAAAGAATAAGCTTGGACGTATCCCACGCCTCACGGAGTACAAAGATCACAACGGAATTGATCCCGTGAAATTTTTTATGACACCTAAGTACCGTTCTTATTATTCTTTTTTGAGAGATAACGAGGATTCTTACCAGGTAAGGTTAACGCCTAGGGCGGAGGCTATGGTTAACTATCTTTCCTCAAAATTAGGTGCGGCAAAACGAATAGAGGAGTGTGTTCTTCTTAAGTTAGCATTGCAGGACGCAACTAAGGATGTAGGGGAAGAATTTAAGGCCGTCCTTCAAAACAAATACAAAATCAACCTCACAGATCCTCTTTTGGAAAGTGTGCTGAATAATTTAACAGCGAATTTCTTTAGAAATGAGAATGAAAAAGAAAGAGCCGGTGATGTTGTCTTCATAGAAAAACTTGAGTCCGGTGGTTTACGAGCATCTCAGCAGCTAAGGGATGAGTTAGCCAATAATGGAAATGGATTACGAGAATGCTTAGAAGATTTGCTTGACTTTATGAGTCAACGATATCATGACAGGTACGCAAAGAGATACAGAGATACCTCATTTTGCCTATATGAGAAATATACCTACGAAGACGTTTGTCGTTTATTAAATTGGCCTAAAAATCCACCGGCTCAGAATATTGGCGGCTATTGTTACAATGAAAAGACAAAAACTCTGCCAGTGTTTGTTAATTACGATAAGGCTGAAGACGCAATCGCCTATGAGGATCGATTCGAGTCTGAGAGAAGGCTGATAGCTCTTTCTAAAACAAAGCGCTCAGTGGATTCTGATGATGCTAAGCGGATATATAAAAAGACTCCTGAGAATAAAGAAAATAAGATTTATTTGTTTGTCAGAAAAAATAAAGACGATCACGAAGCAAAAAACTTTTATTTCTTAGGTGAGATAACCGCTGAAGGTGAGCCGAAAGCCGTTGATGTCCCCAATGTAAAAGAGCCGAACAAGAAAGATAAGGCTTTTGAGATTCAATATGTATTAGAGTCCCCTGTTCGTAAAGACATCTACGATTATTTGTGTGGTGAATGAAAGTGAAAAAAATAGAAGTCGTTGCAGCCATTATTCATAAAGATCATAAGATTCTGGCAACTCAAAGAGGATACGGGGATTTCAAAGATGGCTGGGAGTTTCCCGGCGGAAAAATGGAGAAAGACGAATCGCCAGAAGCGGCAATTGTTAGAGAAATTCGTGAAGAACTTGAAGTAGAAATCGAGCCAGAAAAACTCATTACAACCGTCGAATATGACTACCCAAATTTTCACCTGACGATGCACTGCTTCCTCTCTAGAATAGTGTCAGGGGAAATTGTTCTTACTGAACATGAAGCCGCTAGGTGGTTGGATAAAAAAGAATTAGATTCTGTGGATTGGCTTCCTGCCGACGTAGAAGTTGTGGAAGAATTGAAAAGACTTTTTGGTGGTTGAAACTGAATGGTCTGACAGTTTTTAGAGCGAGAACAGATAGAGGAGAATTTTCTTAGAGGATTCAGGAACTTAGAGAAATAGTTTTCCTCCCTCGGAAGAATCACAACACTCAAAAGTTTTAAAACAATATTGAAGCTTTTATGTGCCTCACAAATGTCGTTCTGAGCCAGAAGAAAAAACCGTTAACAGGCTACGACTTTCATTTAGAAATTTAAAGCCATAGAATGGCTTCTATGGCAACAAAAGACAAAAGAACCGAGCACTTATTCTCTCTTATCCGGGATGGAGCTGAATTAACGATTTGGAACCAGATTGATCTGGTCTGGCGATTGAGCCTGCCTGCTATTTTTGCGCAGATCTCTTTCGTAATGGTCCAGTATATCGATGCTGCAATGGTTGGACATCTCGGCGCTAATCCAGCCGCTTCTATTGGCTTGGTATCTTCCTCATTATGGCTTATTTGGGGCCTCATCACTTCCGTGACTGCGGGTTTTACAGTTCAAGTTGCCCAACGAATTGGTGCGAAACAGTTTGATGAGGCGCGTTCGGTTTTAAGACAAGCCTTGTTTATTGGAGTGCTGGTTAGCATTCTCATTGCCATTCTTGGTTATGTCATCTCTCCTTATTTACCAAATTGGCTTGGAGGACCTAGAGAACTTTATGCTGATGCCAGTGTGTATTTTTCAATTTTTTGTCTGGGAACTCCAGCGGCATTGTTAGGATTTCTGGCCTCCAGTATGTTGCGCAGTACTGGAAATGTAAAACTTCCGAGCCTGATCAATATCGGAATGTGCTTTTTGGACGCCATTTTCAATCTCGTCCTAATCTTTCCAACATCTGATTACGACGTTTTGGGACTCACAATAACTGTTCCTGGGGCTAATCTAGGAGTTGCTGGCGCAGCTCTCGGAACTATTTTTGCTGAGATCGTGAGCACAGGTTTGATGTTGTGGTTCTTGCTCGTAAAATCTGATAAGTTGTCGTTGATTGGGCACCGAGGCTCTTTTATGCCGGAAATCTTCTGCATGAGAAGAACTTTTAGAATTGGGTCTCCAATCGCCTTGGAAAGAATTGCAATGAGCGGCGCGCAAATTGTGACTACCATGATTGTCGCTCCACTAGGTCCAATTGCCTTAGCAGCCCACTCCTTTGCGATTACGGCTGAAAGTTTATGCTACATGCCTGGTTTTGGAGTAGCTGATGCGGCTTCGACTATCGTAGGTCAAAGTATCGGTGCGAAGCGCCCTGCTATAGCTCGGAAGTTTGCAAAGATCAATGTTCTCATGGTGATGATCATAATGACGGCTATGGGTATATTGATGTATCTGACAGCACCTTTGATGATTGGGTTCATGACCAAGGACGCATCGATTATTAGTCTGGGAGCTAGTGTTTTGCGAATTGAAGCTTTCGCAGAACCGATGTTCGCTGCTGCAATCGTAAGCTGCAGTATTTTTGTCAGCGCTGGCTACACACTGTTCCCAAGCTTAGTTAACTTAAGCAGTATGTGGCTGATTCGTATTCCGCTGGCTTACTTCTTAGCTTCAAAATTTGGTTTGGACGGTGTGTGGGTGGCTATGGCTTCAGAATTGTGTTTCAGAGGAGCTTTATTCCTCTTCGCACTTTCAAGATTCGATTTCTCAAAGCGTCGAGCCATAGAGGACTAGAGCGGAAGCAGAAAAAGTTAAGGCTGCGTTGAGCAGCCTACAAAAAATTAACTAGTTCCGCCGATGGTGAGCCCGTCGATTCGGAGGGTTGGCATCCCAACCCCAACTGGTACGCTTTGGCCGTCCTTGCCGCAAATGCCTATACCTCCGTCAAGACAAGAATCATTACCTATCAGCTTGATCTTGAGAAGGGCTTCATGCCCGTTGCCTATCAAAGTAGCTCCTTTAACCGGTTGAGTAATTTTCCCTTTCTCGATCAACCAAGCTTGACTCATGGAGAAAGCAAATTTTCCGCTCGTGATGTCAACTTGGCCGCCCCCAAAATTTTTGGCATAAATACCGTAATCTACGGAAGAAATAATTTCTTCAGGATCCTTGTCACCATCGAGCATATAGGTATTGGTCATTCGCGGGATTGGAAGGGTGGCAAAACTTTCACGACGGCTGTTGCCGGTTGTTTTTTGCCCCATTAAAGACGCATTAAGCTCGTCTTGCAGGTATCCCTTCAAGATTCCATTCTCAATCAGGACCGTGCACTGAGTCGGATTGCCTTCATCATCAATCGTCAAGGAGCCTCTTTTATCTTTGATGGTTCCATTGTCAACAATGGTGACGCCTTCGGCAGCCACTCTTTGGCCTATCTTGTCAGAAAATACACTTGTTCCTTTGCGGTTAAAATCCCCTTCTAGGCCGTGTCCTACTGCTTCGTGAAGAAGCACACCGGGCCAGCCGGGGCCGAGAACAACAGGAAAGACCCCAGCAGGAACCGGAACAGCTTCTAAATTTTGCAGAGCTGAAGAAACCGCCTCATCCGCATAGATGGCGAGCTTCTCGTCTGTAAAGTGATCCAGAGAAAAGCGTCCGCCGCCACCGGCACTTCCTCTTTCTGTTTTGCCGTCTTTTTGAACGATAACGCTGAGATTGACCCTAACCAAAGGACGAACATCGCCGATAAGAGTGCCATCGCGTTTTGCAATTAGCACCACTTCGTAAACAGACGCGATACTGCACATTACCTGAAGGATGTAAGGGCTCAATTTTCTGGCAAATTTGTCGAGCTTTTTGATAATCTCAATTTTGTCCTTAGTGGCTTTTAACTCAATTGGATTAACCGCTTGATAAAGGGCTGTCGGCGGTTGTTTCTTTTCTAATTTGACAATGGCTTTCTCGTCAGAAAAGTTTCCGATAGCTCTAACGGTTCTTACTGCCTCAACCAGAGCCTCTTTTGAAATTTCATCCGAGTAAGCGAGAGCGCTTTTTTCTCCGCTGACCGCACGCACTCCAACACCCATGTCTGTGTTAAAAGAGCCGTTTTTAATTATGCCCTCTTCTAGAACATACCCCTCGGAGACTGTGCGCTGAAAATAGAAATCCGCAAAATCAATATGCTTTCCCGATAGCTCAGCAAAAGCTGACTCTAGGTCTTCTGTGGTCACTCCATGGGGAGTAAGTAACACAGAGACTGCTGTTTCAGTATTGTTAGTCATAAAAGACGCGGTTATTTAATGCCGGTAGGTTATTTCTTACTTGTTCGATAAATCTCAGGTCAAGCTCGGTAATAAAAACACCATTATCGTTCTGACCCATTTCTCCTAAAATTTTACCCCAGCAATCGACAGCCATCGAGTGTCCCCAGAAGCTTCTTCCGTCAGGATTAGAACCTGCTTGAGCCGGCGCACAGACATAGCAGAGGTTTTCTATCGCTCTTGCTCGAACTAACGTCTCCCAGTGCGCACGTCCCGTAGTCTCGGTAAATGCTGAAGGGATTACGACTAAGTCCGGAGTATCAAGATGTCTAAAAAGCCCAGGGAAGCGAAGGTCATAGCAAATAGCCAGGCCGATTTTTACATCGGTCCCATTGTCTAAGGGCAAAATAAAACTTTTTGCTTCATGCCCTGGAGTGTAAAGATCCCCTTCATCGTACCTTTCTTCGTTCGTGTGGTAAGCAAATAAATGAATCTTGTCATAACGGCAGGCGACAGCACCATACGGGTCATAAACCAGACATGTATTGGTCACGTGATCTTTCTTGTCGGAGAATAAGGCAATAGAACCGGCAATAATCCATATTCCTAAATTTCTGGCTAGGGAGGAGATTCTTGCTTGAATCGGACCTTCTCCGAATTCTTCAGCAAAGACTAGGACATCTTGTCGGCCTCTTGGCATCAAAGCAAAGGTTTCCGGAAGACATACGAGGTTGCAGCCGGCCATAGCGGCTTTACGTATAAAACTTTCGGCCTCTTCCAGATTGGCTTTTAAGTCAATACCGGAAGTCATTTGGCATGTGGCAATCTTCAACATTGTTCTTTATTCTCTCAACTAGAATGGATTTTTCCGATCCAGCTTCTTAACCACAGGATCTGACCAGGTTCCTGTCACAGAATACTCGAAAGAGAAAAGCTTACTCAAAGGATCTTTGAAAATCAACTGAGCTAGGAAACTGCCTATTCCGGCAATCGGATTGGCAATTGCTAAGGCTATGGAGGCTCCTGTGGCGTTGATATCCGGAAGTACTAGGATGTGTAGGTCTTCCGTCTCGTTGCGCACGTTTATATCTCCCTTCATTACGACTGTCGCACCGCTGCCTACCATGGTTAAGTCGTCTAAGCGCATCAGACCGTTGTTCATATTAGTGGAGCCGACAATGGAATCAAAGTTGAAGCCTTTGGAATAAAAGTCCCTAAAATCTAGTCTCAAATAACGAGTCAAAGACTGGAGCGAGAGCAAAGTTAAAAGCTTCGCTGCTCCAGGTTCAATTTTGAGAATTTCTCCTCTTCTCAGGTCAATGCTTAACTTCCCATCGAAGGTATTGGCGTTATAACCGAGCGGAGAGCCCTCCCATGACAATTCACCTTTAACAGATCCATTTCCGCGGCGTACCACCTTGACGATACCTAAACGATCGAGCAGACCCCCTAAGTTACTGATCTTTGTATCGAGCAGCAGCGTTGTTGTGTTTTGTCCGTCAAATCCTTTCAGCCAGCTTCCGGAGGAATATAAGGTAGCATCCTGATTGATGACATTCAATTTCTGAATTTGCCATAAATGTCCTTGACGGGAAATGGTATTTCTTGCCTTCAGTTCTACTTTTCCTAAATGTTTTTTGCCATAGGAGAATTCTTGAATCACTGCGTTAATCGCCGGCCATCCCCCAGAAACCTCAATCGGCTTGGATTCCTCGGCAAAGTTCCCTGCAGAATCAGGAATATAGAGTTTTGATAAGTAGGCTTGAAGTTCGGCTTCTTTACCGTTGCGGGCTTTGTTCCAATTCAAGTCGCCTGAAATCTCTTTTGACTCCAGATGGGCTTGCCATCCGGTAGAAGTCTGATTGCCGACTAAATGGAAGTTTTCTTGATTAAAGTTTTCTATTAACAGCTCGCCGACGTTCAAACGAATGGAATTGAGAACTGGAACAGTGATAACCGCTGCCTTTTGGTCTTTCTTTTCTTCTTTCTTGGAATCTTTGCTTAAGGAAGAAAGAACTTCAAACCATTTTTCAACTGAAACTTCAGGAGCGCTGAAATCAATGGTTAATCCTTCTGCTGGAAGAGCCGGAGCTTTGCTGTTGGAAATAACGGCAGCGGTCAGGATATCGTTTTTAAGAAGGATCTTTGTATCTAACAAAGAGCCGAGCGAAAGCGCTATGTTAGAAGTATTTTTCGAGGTATTGAGATCGAATGCTAGAGGTTCTTTTTTATTAGCAGCTTTAGTAAACGGAGCAGGTAAAGAAATAGCTAGACCGTCTAAAGTACTGTCTACATGAATAATGACTTTGTTGGAAGAAACCTCTCCTTTCAATGAAAATGGTGTGACGCCGCTTAGATATTTTGTAGACAGTGCGGCTAAAGACTCAACCGGAATCACCTGTCTAAGAGCTTTAGCCGGAATTCGGCCGGAAGCATTAATTTCAAATACTCCTTTATCGTTGGTATTCAACCCAACCGTGACTGTCTCTCCCCATGTCTTTGCAGACAGATCTTGTGCACGGGCTCCAGTCTCGGAGAAGAAGACCTTCCCGGAGACGTCGGTCAGGTCTGGGATTTGATACTGATTAAAGTTAATGGCGGCTCCGGCAACAGCAAAGGAGCCGTCAACATCTACTTCTCCCGGCCCGCTTAATGGGACTGTCAATTCAAGTGCTAGGGTGCCGTCGCCGGTTCCTTTGGCCTTTCCGAAAATATCAGCTGTGTAGCCCTTAATCGGAGAGGTATTCACATAGTTCAGATAGGATGGTAAAGGACCATTTGCAGTAGCATCCACTGTCAAAACTACTGTTTCAGCTTGGAAGGAAGGAATTTCAACAATGGCATTGTTTACCTTAACTTTTTGATACGTACCGGCATTTACATCTGCTCTTAAACCGTCGCCATGGAAGAAGATGGTGCCGCCAACTCCTTGCACTGTAGGCCAGATTGCTCCCGGAACATTTTTTGCTGAGGGTTTGTCAAACTTAATCGGGTAGAAGTCGATGACGCCGTCCTTGAAATTGGCTGTAACACCGAATTTATGAAGCTCGGAATCCTTGTATGGAAACTCGTGAAGAGGCCCGGTGAACTCCAAGACAGCGTCGGTAACCGTGCCGCCGAGGAGACCGTATCGCAGCCACTCTACTGTTTCCTTGCCGGCAATAAGCGGAACATAGCGCCAAACTGAGGCAACGGTACCTCTGGATAACGTTCCGTGGGCATTCAAGAATCCATACTCTCCCTTAGTTGAGTCATAATCACCGTTGCCTTGAAAAGCTAGATCTTTGTTTTCTAGGCTTAGATTTTCAATGTTGAATTGAAGTTTATTGTTGATGTCCCAGTGACCTTTAGCAGTAACTTGATCAAAATGGAAACTGGCGACCGCAAATAAACCCGGAAGCGCAATGTCAGTATTTTTACTATTCAGGGCGATAGTGCCGGTGCCGTTTTCAGCCTGCACGGAACCGGAAACATTTTTAATCCCAGGGATCCACAAAGAGTGGTGATCTGGAGCTACATAGCTCTGGCTGGAGAGATTTTCGAAGTCGACGTTTGCCTTGTACTTTGAAGGCATTGCTGAATCACCGCTCCAATCTACGACAACATTTCTTAAAGTCCCGGATAATTTTCTGTCAACGATAAATTTCTTAAATTCCTCCGGAATAGGCAGAGAAGGGAAGGCCGCCGCAAAACCTTTAATATCTAACCTGTCTGCCGTGATTTGGCCTCCGGTCACAGTGTTTTCGTTATTGGTGGTCAGCGCCAATGACGCAGTAAAGGAGGGAGCCTTAACGCCGTTAGCTAGTTCAAATTCAACTTTATCGGTAGAGACCTTGTAGTAATGTTCCCTCATTTCTCCGGAGAGTTTACCTTTGAAGAATTTGACAGTTAAAGGCGGAAGCTGTTTGTTAAATGTCAGGTTAACATCAGAAAGAGCTCCAATGAAGGTGGCCGAAGCTGGCATCCACTTATCTAAAGTAACCCAAAGATCGCCGCTTCCCACCCCTCTATAGGTGATGTTAAAGTCCGGGGCCCATTTGGCAAGTTCTCCGAAATTAACGTCCGAGAAGGAGAGAAAGAGCTGTTCATTCCAATTTTTAATGCCGCTTGTCAATAAGGACGGCAGAGTAAATTCAGCTTGAACTGTGACAGGAGACGAAATTTCTTTAGGAGGAATAAATTTAAGCGCTGCTTTTTTAGTCAGCACTGTGTTTTCAAGTGCTAATGTAATGTCCTCTATGGTCAGACTCTGATTCTTGGTTTTGTCCGTGTAAGTGATGTGACCGGAGTTAATGGAAATTCTTCCTTGCTCAAAGAGCACATTTAAATTGGCCGGATCAAATGATGAGGAGCTGCTCTCAGCTTCTTTATTTGCGAGGTCAATGGATCGGCCAAGAATGCTGAATTGAAAATTTCCGGTTCTTTCAACGGAGATTTCCGGCTCAGAGATGGATATTGTTTTAAAGATTGGACTGAGCTTAATTATCGAAAGATAGGAGGGGACAAGTACAGCCTTTTTAATCTTGAGAGGGGAAATGTCTCCTACCTGAATGTTTTCTGCAGTAACAATCGGAGTAATAAAATCCCACCCTCCTTTGAAGGAACCGATGGAAAAGGGCATACCAAGAGCTTGCGAAACCTTTTCTTCAATTAAAGGTTTTGATTTTTCTAAGTAAGGAATGCCATAGAGACGAAATACAAGCAAAGCTCCAAGAGCAATAAAGTAAACGGTTACTATCGTCCAACCAAGGAAAGATATGAGGTAACCAAAGAATCCTCTTTTCTCTGAACTGACTTGTACTCTCTGGAGGTCAGAATCGTTATTTTCATTTTTGCTCATGATTCCGTTGGATTCCTTGTAGATCGTTCATTCTCGAAGTTAAACAAATTCTAAGTAAAAAATGTACCATTAGAGATTAGTCTGTCTCATTTAGCGAATACGAGAATGTCTCAAACTGTTCTTTGGAAGCTCGATACTCCAGTTAAGAAAATTCCCGGCAATAAAGTTGCCGATTACTCCTCCTATTTTAGAAATAGCCTCAACGCTATGTTTCCTGAGGGAAGTCCGGACAGGGACGCCTTCTTAACTCAATTGAAAGAGGATAGGTGGCCAGCGGAAAAAATCAAGCAAGAGCTGGATAAGGCACAGGATGCTGAGACCCTAGATACGGTAATGAGGAAACTTCGCAGACGCATAATGATGAGCTTAATTCTGCGCGATATTACCGGTGAAATTGACTTCTCTGAAGTGGTTCAGATTATGTCCGACTTAGCTGAGAGCGTCATTCAGAAAACTGTGACCGTTTATGCCGCTGAATTGGCCGAGCGCTTTGGAGTACCTCACTCTGCTCTTGGTGTGCCTCAAGACCTGCTTGTTGTAGGAATGGGGAAACTTGGAGGAAAAGAATTAAATGTCTCAAGCGACATTGACCTTATCTTCTTTTACGATGAAGAAGGAGAGTGCCGGCCGACTGAGCAGTTTCCTAAACAAAGAAAAGTACTGACGAATCGAGAGTTCTACGAACGCTTATCTAAAAAAATCATTCCTGCGATCTCTGATATCACATATGACGGCTTTGTATTTAGAGTAGATATGAGACTTCGTCCCAACGGAGATTCCGGGCCGATCGTAGGATCTTCTGAGATGCTGGAAGAATACCTGATGACGCAAGGCCGAGACTGGGAGAGATTTGCCTGGTCAAAGGGACGTATTGTAAGCACTCCTGTTTTTACAACTAAAGAACAATTCCAGATTCAGGCAAAGAACTTAGAGGCTATTGTCCGTCCTTTCGTGTACAGAAAATACCTCGATTTTGGAGCGATTAGTGCACTGACTGATCTTCATGCAAAAATCAGAGCAGCAACAAAACAGAAGGCCCTTACTGGATTAAAAAACGGAACTAACGTTAAATTGGGCCGAGGAGGCATCCGAGAGATCGAATTCATTGTTCAGACGTTCCAAGTTATTCGAGGCGGACGCAACCCTAAAATTAGAGAGAGGTCGACTTTAAAAGCTTTAGATGTAATTGCCAGTGAAGGCCTCCTGGAAGCAGAGAAGGTTAAACGCCTGAAAAAATCCTATGTTTTTTTAAGAAACTTAGAGCATGCTATCCAATATGTAGACGATCAACAGACGCAGCTTCTGCCAGATAATCCCGAGCAAAAGGCGAAGATAGCGGCAATGATGGGTTTGTCTCCCGAAGCTCTGGAAGAGCAGCTGAAGTTGATTAACAACTTTGTCGCAGATTCTTTTGATGCTATTTTTCAGACTAAGAGCGATGAGAATGCGGATCCTTGGCCGATAGGGTGGGAACGCGGAGATGAATCTTCCCGTCCCGCACTAGTTGAACTTTTGCAAATGAAAGGGTTTACAAAGCCGGATGAGGTGGCGTCGGCTTTGTTGGGATTAACAAGGCTGCGTACTTTCCGAATGATTAATCCGAGTGCAAAAGAGCGTCTAATTAAATTGTCTAAAAAGGTCATTAACTGTGTTGATGATTTTATTGCTCCGAACAAAAATAAAATCACCAAAGAGGAACTCATCGAGCGTTATTTCAATTTGCTTGGGGCGATTGCAGGCCGTTCTACTTATGTATCCTTGCTGTCTCAATATCCGCAGGCCATGATGAAGGTTGGAAAGGTGCTTGGTGCGAGCAAGTGGGCAACCGAGTACCTCATTCGTCATCCTATTTTATTGGATGAGCTGCTGGATGATCGTATTACCTACGTGGATGACTACACGCCGGTTGATACTACAGGTTATATGGATCGCACAAGAGAAAGATTGCTGCAGGTTGATGAGAACGATCAGGAAACTCGAATGAATTTACTGCGTGAATGTCATCATGCAAGATTATTCAGACTATTAATTGCAGATCTGGAAGGACGATTTTCTGTTGAGCGCTTGGCGGACCATTTATCAGCTTTAGCTGATTCAACTTTAGAAATAGCAATCGAAGAAGCGTGGAAAACTGTTCCGGGAACCTTCCGAGATATTCCCAAATTTGGCATTGTGGCTTATGGAAAACTGGGAGGCAAAGAATTGGGGTACGCCAGCGATTTGGATTTAATTTTCTTGTACGACGATGATCATCCGGAGGCTGAGAAAATTTATATCCGTTTCGCCCGCCGGCTGATGAATTGGTTGACTGTCACTACTAGTTCAGGAGTGCTGTTCGATATCGATATGCGCTTGCGGCCTAACGGAGAATCAGGAATGTTGGTTTCCTCCCTGGATGCTTATAAAAAATATGAGCGAAACGAGGACGGTACCGGTGCTTGGCTCTGGGAGCATCAAGCCTTAACGCGCGGACGTTTTTCTGCCGGTGATGTGGATATCGGCCGAGAGTTCGAACAATTTAGAAAAGAAATTTTGGCCAAGCCAAGGGATCCGAAAGGAACAGCCGAAGAAGTGTTGAAGATGCGTCAGCGTATGCGGGACGGGCACCCGAATACGACCTCCCTCTTTGACGTTAAACATGATCAAGGCGGGATGGTAGATATTGAATTTATGGTTCAATATCTTGTCTTGGCTCATGCAAGTGAACATCCGGAACTGATGAATAACTTCGGGAACATCAAACTTCTCAGCATGATGGAAGAAGCGGGACTTCTTCCCGTAGGTAGGGGATTAGAAATTGGTGATGCCTATAGGCGATATAGAAAGTTCCAACATGAGTTCAGATTAAATGCGCCCGACTCGATTCCTGTACGAGTTGAGAGAGAAGGATTCGAGCAAGAGATTGCTTTAGTCAAAGAAACTTGGAACTACGTGTTTCCTTCCGACAGTAAATAATCTTTATTTGAAAAGAGTGCCGATCGTTGGTTAACTTTCGGTGCTTTCTTGATTTAGATTGAAAAGTGTAATTTTTGGCTTGCTAATTTGGATTGAAAAAAGAATTTTCATCTAGAGAGATTAAGTCTTTGTTTCGCTTTTGGAAGTGTCTACGTTATCAATTGCAAGAAAAATCAATAGGAATGAAGAAAAATATTTTTCTTATGAAATTCTAGATAGGTTATCGTTTCATCTCGCAAAGTTTGGACTTTCATCCGGTCAGAAATTCCCAGCCTTTCTGGATTTTTCATGCAGTCCGAGAAAATTATTCGCCCGTTTTTCTCCGGATCAAAACTGATAATTCCCAGGTCAAAAGCTTTATCAAGATTTGGAATCAGCAAAAGACCATTGAACGGGTCGAGTCTTTCTTTATGGTTGGCGATTGCCCAGGCCTTTATGTGTGAGGCAATTAGAAATCTTTCATCTGAAAAGCCGGTCACAGAACATTTGCCTGACCAGAGTTGAAGCAGGCCTTCTCGATACTTGCCTTGACAAGCACCTCTATATGCCTGTGTTATCTTGAATTTCCTTGATTTCCTGGATTAGAAAATTCTCTTCTAGCCTTATTCTAGATTTTTTTTAAATCTTGTTCATGATTAGTCATATAATTGTGTCTACAACGTGAGTACATAATTTTTAAAGGTAATGTTATGCAAGCTCTTGCCAATGAATTTATTCGAGTTCGTATCAATGATCAGTTAAAGCACGAGGCGAATGAAGTCCTTGAATCCATGGGATTAACCATGTCGGATGCCATCCGTATTTTTTTAAAACGAGTTGTCGATGAAAAGGCCCTGCCGTTTACTCTGGAGATGCCGAGACATTTAAATGCTTCGCAGATGAGTAAAGAAGAGTTTGACTCTCGGATGAAAAGAAGTTTTCGTGACATTGAGGAAGGGCGTGTTCTCCCAATGGAAGAGGTTTTTGCGAAACTCAAAGAAAGAACCGGTAAATGATTTTCAGCATTGAAATTACCGCATCCGCTGAGCAAGATCTTTGTGACATATTTGACTTTATTGCCTACGAACAATGTTTACCGGAAACAGCGGCTGGACTGATTGAAAAACTTCACAAATGCATGTCCTCCCTCACCTATATGCCTGAACGCTGTCGTCGTTTTGAACAAGAGCCGTGGTTTTCTCTGGAACTTCGAGTTCGGTATTGTTCGTCGTATGGCATTTATTACACGGTCGATAAAAGTCGTTGCATTGTGCGAATTCATCATGTTCTCAGCGACAAAGTTGACGTTGCTCGCTGGCTTTCTGAGGATGGCGGCAGCGACGCATCCGAAGACCAATCAAGCTCGTAAAGACTGATTAAAAGAAGATAAGAGAGGTAAAAAAGTTTATACGTATAAACTTTTTTACCCCTCTGCTGGACAGTTGTCCATCAATTTTTGAAGCGAGTGCTTGGGACTGCAATGAACTCTCTGCGCCCTTTAATTTCTTTCAGGAAAGTATTATGACAACCTATGCGAGTTCAAATTAAATGCTGCGTCTCTTTTTTTGTGCGCGTTGAGACAGAAGCGTTCGCACAAGAGATTACTTTAGTCGAAAAAACTTAGGACTACGCTTTTCTTCCTGAGTCTTAATAATCTTTATTCATAAAGAGTGCCGATCGTTGGTTAACTTTCGATACTTTCTTTTTTTGAATTGAAAAGTGTAGTTTTTAGAGGGGTAATATAGATTGAAAAATGTATATTTTTGACTAAAAAAGGATTGAAAAGTGTTAATTTTGATAGTGAAAATGGATTGAAAATTGTTTATTTGATAAAATAAGGCAATCAAAACAGAAGATTAAGGAGTTGCAGTGCTTTTCCGAAAGGCCGAGAAACCTATTCAAGAGTTTTTAGAAAAACGTTCGGACAAAGTATTGATCGTCAGTGGCGCACGGCAGGTTGGAAAATCTTTCTTAATTAGACACGTTGGGAAAAGTTTGTTCAAGAATTTTATCGAGATTAACCTGATCGAAGATTACCAAGGAAGAAGACTTTTCGAGGAAGTTCGAACCATAGACGATTTTTACCTGACACTGAGCATGATGGCAGGATCCTCCTTAGGAGGCCGGGAAGATACGCTTATCTTTCTCGATGAGATCCAACAATATCCGCAGCTTTTAACACTTTTGAAATTCTTAAGGCAGGATAATCGTTATTGCTACGTGGCTAGCGGCTCTCTCTTAGGCGTGTCTCTTCGGCAATCAGTTTCCATTCCGATTGGAAGCATAGAAATTCTGCAAATGTATCCGCTGGATTTTGAGGAGTTTCTTATAGCTAATGGAGTCGGGAAGCAACTCCTTGACCACCTTAAAGAATGTTTTGACAAAAGAAAAAGTCCCGAAGTGTCCGTGCACGAATTTGTCTTGGAACTCTTCAAGAAGTATCTGTTGGTCGGCGGAATGCCAGATGCTGTAAATGCATACCGAGATACAAGAAATATTGTGAAAGTCAGAGAAGTTCAGAGGACTATCCGTGACCTTTATGCGCTAGACGCCGGTCAATATGATGAAGAACACAAACTGAAAATCAAAAGAATATATGAGCTTATTCCCTCCAATTTGGAAAATAAGAAGAAGCGGCTTTTCTTCAGTCAGGTAGAAGGACGCCCGGCAAGAAGTACAGAATACATGGAAGAAATAGATTACTTGATAAGCTCTGGTGTGGCCTTAGAAGTAAAAGCTGTAAGCAATCCGGTTTTTCCGTTGACGGAGTCGAGTCGGAAGAATCTTCTCAAGTTGTATTTGAACGATGTAGGAATGCTCACGGAAGCTCTCTACAAGAATAATATCAAGGCAGTGTTGTCGGATGAAAACGGCGTTAATCTCGGATCCGTCTATGAGTGTGCCGTTGCGATGGAACTTGCTTCTTTAGGACATTCTCTTTTTTACTACGACAATCGGCACAAAGGAGAGGTTGATTTCTTGGTTGATAATTACGAAGACCTCTCCGTCATCCCAATCGAGGTCAAATCAGGAAAAGACTACAAAAGGCATTGTGCAATCTCGGCGTTTGTGCAAAATCAAGACTACAAAGTGAAGTTTGGACTTATCCTGTCAAATTCCGGAGAGGTCGAAATAAAAAATAATTTGATTTACCTTCCTTGCTACATGTCCATGTTCCTTAAATATTCCGGAGAAGAAGAGCAAGAGGTCTACTTTTAACCTCTGCTCTTGAGGTTGTACCTGTTTTTGCAAACAAAGGCGAAGAAATCAGGTCCTTGAGCAGTAAAATTTCACGTTCTTTTTAAGTTAAACAGTTTAAAAATGCCAGTTAGTGACTCAGGTTACGTTTCTCCCGCGTGGTTGCCCGGTGGAAATCTACAGACAATTGTGCCTGCTGAGTTCTTCCCTAGACCTAAAGTCCAATATCGCCGAGAAATTTGGGTGACGCCTGACGAGGACGTAATAGCGGTAGATTGGAGCGAAACGGATAAACTCAGTCCTAACAGTCCTGTGATGGTTCATTTCCACGGTTTGGAGGGGTCTTCTAAAAGTCACTATGCAGAGGCATTGATGGCATTTTGTGCAGAAAATAATATCCGTGGCCTCGTGATTCATTACAGAGGATGTGGCGGAATCGATAACAAAAAACTAAGAGCTTACTGTGCAGCTGATGTCCCGGAACTTTCTTGGATATTTAAGAAAGTCCGCTCCTTGTTTCCCTTATCAAAAATCTACTCGATGGGAGTTTCTTTAGGGGCAAATAATCTGCTGTTTTGGCTTGGAACTCTCGGAGAAGAGGCGGCAAAATATGTCGATGCAGCGGTTGCCGTTTGTTGTCCTATGGATTTGATGGAAAGCAGCAAAGTTATTTCCAAAGGATTCAGCCGGGTCTACGACATGAATTTCATCAATACCATGAAAGACAAAGCCATGAAGAAAGCATTGGCTTTCCCGGGAACTTTGGATCCGGAGAAAATTAAGTCAATAAAGAATCTTCATGATTTTGATGACTTCGTCACAGCGCCGATGTTCGGTTATAAAAATGCCGATGATTACTGGACAAAATGCTCTTCGAAACGCGTTCTAAAAGATATTCGAGTTCCTGTTTTAGCGCTCAATGCTCTTAACGATCCAATTGTTGGAAAGAAATCTTTACCAACGGAACATGAAGTTTCTGGCTTAGTCACTTTAGAATATACGGAAGATGGAGGCCATTGCGGCTATCCACTTGGACCATTTCCGGGAAGCCTCGGCTATCTGCCGAAACGCACCTGGGAGTTTTGTACGTCTTTTTAATAATTAACTTCGCCGGTTTGTGATTCCGGTTTGGAGAGCGCTGATGCCATTAAGAGCAGAAAAAAATTATCAGATTGGACTGCTTTATTTCGTCCTTTTTATTTTGACCATTCCAGCAATGAACTGGGTGGTAATGAATGTAGGTACCGTATGTACGCCTGACGGTCCATGTCTGATTCCAGTATGGCCAGGAATTGAAGCTCCAAGCGGTGTTTTAATGGCTGGTATTGCGCTTGTTTTGAGAGACGGTCTGCAAGCGAAACTCGGTGTTAAATGGTCTTTGTATGCCATTCTGATCGGCGCCGCTTTATCCGCTTTCTTTTCAGAACCAGCACTAGTATTTGCATCGGTTCTGGCATTTTTCTTTTCAGAATTAGCCGATCTAATCGTATACACTCCGATGCGTAAACGTTGGCCGGCTTGGGCAGTGATGGTCAGCGGCTTGATAGGTTCCATCGTGGACAGCGCTATCTTCCTTTCTTTAGCTTTCGGTTCAATCCAGTTTATTGCCGGACAGGTCTTAGGGAAATTTTGGATGTCTTTGATTGTCGCTATTCTGATTGGCTACCTCCATCGCAGGCACAATAGTTCTTTAAAGATTTCTAGTTAACCAAAAAAAGGGAATATATGGCTTTTGACCGCACCGCAGTCCTATTTGTTAATCTCGGTTCCCCGGAGGAGCCGACACCGAAAGCGGTCAAAAAATTTTTGAAAGAATTTCTAGGAGATCCGAGGGTAATTGAGGTGAATCCATTTTTATGGAAACTTATCCTTAATCTCTTTATTCTTCCCATTCGCTCTCCTAAGTCCGCAAAACGGTACGAGACCATTTGGACTCCGGAGGGATCTCCTCTTATTGTTGAGACAAAAAAGCTAACAGCAGGTATGAATGAACGGCTGCAGAAAAAGTTCCCCGGACTTTTTTGCACATACGCTATGAGGTACGGCCGTCCTTCAATTGCAGATATGGTTAAGCAGCTTCATCTGGAAATGGGTTTCCAGAAGATACTTTTGGTTCCTTTGAATCCGCAGTATTCGGCGACTACAACGGGTTCAATTATGGATGTCCTTTGCGACACGTTAAAAACCATGCGCAGCCAGCCAGAAATTAGAACTGTTCGTGACTTTTATGATGAAGAAGCCTTCGTTGGTGCTGTGGCTCGCAGCATTTCGGATTTTTGGGCCCACCACGGGGCTTTAGGCAAAAGAGGACGACTGGTATTCAGCTTTCACGGGATGCCTAAAAGCTACGTGGAAAAAGGCGATCCTTACGAAAGGCAAACCACTATTGAAGCAGATTTGATAGCGCGGCTGTTGAACTTACAGCCTGATCAATGGATACGAACTTACCAATCCCGATTTGGCAAAGATGAGTGGCTCCAACCTTATACAGAACCAGCTTTAATAAACTTAGCTAAGCAAGGCATTGAACGTATTGACATCGTTTGTCCTAGTTTTGTTACGGATTGCTTAGAAACCTACGAAGAAATAAAAGATGAAGCTAGAAAGGCTTTCTTGGATGCCGGCGGCAAGGAGTTCAATTACATACCGTGCCTAAATTCCCAAAGCATTTGGCTTGACCGTTTCTGCACTTTTATCAGCAAGCATTTGAACGGTTGGGACTAGATTCTCTACAAAAGCAGCCATAAGAGAGCCTGGATGAATCGGCATGTCCTCACATTGATTCTTTTTTTATTCAATGGAAGTTAGAATGCTCGACTTTCTAAACGGTATTGATGTCCGAGGCTACCACCGGTTGATTAAACGGTTCGAATCAAGAATTCGTTTTTTTAATTCGGTTCAACGCGTGCTGCATAGTTATCCAACTAGTTTTCACAAGAACGATGATCATAAGAAGGCTTGGATCATCTATGTAACCCGAGAAGAGCCGTATCTGAAACGATTGTAATTGCCCATTCTTTTTCTTTGACGATTCTGTAGAAAATAACGTCTTTTCTTAAACCTTTTGCACGTTCATCAGATAAAAGAAAACCAGAGCTGGCCCGTGTTTTCTCGTAAATCAAAGCCTTATTTGAAATCCTCCTTTTCAGAATTTATCTATAAAAATGAGAATTCTGACGGAGATGGACGATGCTATTTCTTTGAGTAAGGAAAAATACTAATCACGGGATAGAACCACCTTGGAAAAAAGTGTAATAAACTCTATTCCAACGAGGGGGATTTTTATAAATATGAAGTGCACTCAATCAAAAATATCATGTTACCCCCCCCCCATTGGGGTAATGGTTTCCGGTTCAATTCCGGAGTAAGTTTTCAAGACGAAAAATTCGTCAAAAACCATCTTTTTAGGCCTAAGCAAAAATCATTTATCGGCCTTTCCAGTAATTTCCAAATCTTCTGCCAGAAATCTGCGGTTCGCTTGCTATTGGATTTCATAAAAGGATTTGTGTCCTGCTTTTTCTTCCAAGCAGAGGGTTTGTCTCAAAAACGAAGTCTAGTTGCTAGCAATCTGTTCTAGTTAGGAATGGATTGAGCTTTATTTACCTTTTATTTAATAAACAAGAGGTTATGAGCAGACTTTGGTTTTATGAGATGCCTTTTGCTCATGACTGATAATTCCATGGAGAAGAAAAATGAAAAAAACTTTAATTTCTCTGAGTATTGTTTCAGCTTTCACGTTACCGGCCTCTCAAGTTTTCGCCTACGAGCTCATTTTAGGAGACCCCGGAACTCATCCCTTTGCGATCGTGATAGGTAAGGGTAGCAGCAACATCATCGGAGGATCTACGACAGCTGGTATTGCAATAGGGCAAGATGCCTCAAGTGAGGGGGATGGAATTGCGCTTGGACATTCCAGCCACTCCGAAACACAAAGTCTCTCCATAGGTTTTGCAACAACAGCGACAAAATACTCAGTTGCACTAGGACACGCTTCTCATTCAGGAATCTACTCTACCGCCCTAGGGTTTCACGCAAAGGCTACAACGAGCAGATCAGTTGCCGTGGGAGATTCAGCCTTGACTGAGGGTGACAACTCAGTGGCCATCGGTGCGAACGCTAAAGTTTCAAAGGTTAAAAAGGAGGAGGACGTCTCGGGAGGAGTGGCAATAGGTTACCAAGCTGGCGTCCAGACTGCCAATGGAGTTGCAATTGGGTCGCACTCTTTTGCTAATCGAGCCGCAGGGGATGTAGCTACACCATTCGAAAATCGGACGGCTTTGTCCTATGACAGTGGCACATGGGTATCGTCTCTCGGAGCCGTTGCGGTTGGTACTAGTTTTGATACACGACAAATTATTGGGGTTGCCGCAGGCACCGCAGATACTGATGCAGTCAACTATGGACAGTTAAAAAATCTTAAGCAGTACGGAGACGATTTTTATTCCACCCAAGATGACCTCAAATTGGCACGCCTTGAACTGAGTAATCAATTTCAAAATCTAGCGAACGAATTTGTAAATCTAAACGCTACGGTTACAAATTTAGATGAGAGTATCAAAAAAGGCCTGTTCACAGTTGGAACTTCAAACGCTCAGGGAGGGACTAATCCAGGAGGAACCCAGCAAGGAGGAAATGCCTCAGTCAACAATTCAGCCAAAGTTCATTTGGGCGAAAACCTCAATTTCACCACTGACTCCAACCTTCTTGCTACTGTGACCAAAGAGGACGGTGGACCCGCCACGGTTAAAATCTCTATGGCTGAAAATGTGAGTGTGAACAGTCTGAAAGCTCAAGAAGTCCAAGCTGAGAATATCGTTGCAAATAACTCTCTGACTGCACCAAGTATTACCTTTACTGATGGGGCCACTCTTTCTTATAACAAAGACACCGGACACCTGCAGTATGTATCAAATTCAACTACCGGTGGAACAGGTCAAGGTTCCGTTGTCCACAGCATTGCTACAACAAGTGATGGAATAACATTCGGCGCTAACGAAGGTTCAGCACTTGTCAATTTAGATAACCAAAAATTGGATATCAAAGGAGCAGATGAATTCATTACCACTTCCATCAAAACAAATGGAAACGGCGCCACTCTTGAAATAAAGATGACCGATGAATTCAGAATTGCAGTGGGCAACGGAAACCTAAACAATGGTATCACGATCGGAGCAAAAGACGGTTATCAGGAAAT
>SKEB01000516.1_pt1 | contig 31541 bp, 26 predicted proteins | sample 4826561 | NCBI WGS metagenome assembly SKEB01 (sample SAMN11008820, study PRJNA524170) | human gut metagenome | biome: Human fecal sample; material: Feces; isolation source: fecal sample from pouch patient p17 | host: Homo sapiens | place: Israel: Tel-Aviv | collected 2016-03-29
AATAGATTTATGTTTTTCTTTCATTCCTTCAATAATTAAACTAGTATATTTTCCAGTATCTTTGATGTATAATTCTTGTTCAATAGCACAAAAAAAGCCTAACTTTTTTAGATGTTCTGTAAGTAAACTTATAAAATCACCTCATCTATAGTTAGACTTAGTTGTTCAATTAATTTTTCATGTCTTTCTGTTAACTCAGCTTCACGGATCATTTCGTCAAGTAGTTCAGTAGAAAGTATGTTATCAAGAATTGTCGTAACTTTCAGTGTAGGAGCCACTTGATGCCGTAGCCAGTTTAATGTTCGCTCAAATGTATAAGGTTCTGGTTCTGTTGTTAACCGAATAGCTTCTCTATGCTCACCGATAAATATTGCCCACTGTTGATTGATTTTCCACTTACTTCGACGTTTACTGATTTCTTTATCTACAAACCGAATATAACGATTGATAATCCCGAAAGCAGTTTTTTCAGGATTTCTATATTTTAACAACTCTTTAATTGTTAACGCAGCGCGCTCATTTTTAAGCCGAATTTCAAATCTATTTTTTACTAAAGCTTCTTCTAATGATATTCCTTGTTTTACGTACTGCTCATAATCTTTTTCATAGATACAAAAATAGATTTCGCTTTTTAAAGAGCCAATGTACAGTGTATTACCCATATCTGATTTTTCGTCTTTATGAACCAGTTCTCCACTTCGATAGTTTTTAAAACTACGAAAAACAGAAATACATTCTTCTTCTTTGCATTTTTGAGCTAACTGAGGAATATTTAAAAGTCCAACTTTATCATTGATAGCTAAATCAATCCGTTTAAAAATTCCTTTAGCATGAATACAATCAGTAAAAAAATCAAACCAGCTTCGATGTTGAGCCAGTAAAAAAGCTTCAAACTGACGACAACCTTTTCCTTTTAGCTCAAGCAAGACTCCTTTTCCTACCTCATGAGAAGTCATAATCATAATATCTCCAAATTTATAATGTTCTGTGTAAGAATAGTACGCAAAATCTTCATGTAATAAATAATCCATATTTAAATGTAAAATACCTTCGATTACATCTGTAGGCTTATTAGTAGGAAACCGTATTCTTACATAGTCAAATAGTAATTCTAGAGGCACTTCAGGATTGTATTGTTCTAAAACTTTATCTAACAGATTTTTCAGAGACTTTTTAGGAATCGCTTTTCCTGTTTCTATTCTATTTAAATGGATTCGACTAATTCCTGTAGCAACTGCTAACTTATTTTGCGTAACACCATAATCTAAACGTCTTTGACGTAACTCTTTATGCCACAACTCTTTTTCCATCACATTCCTCCAACAAAAAAAGCCGATGTAAACTTTTAATTATTTGTTTACATCGGCTATCTATCCTTCCAGACCTACTAACTAAAGTACAAGTAACGATAGATTTCTGTATTTTATTGTTTTTCTGCCCCCCTGTTAGATAGAGGGGGCTTATCAATAGTGGGCTAACGCCCACTATTGAGGAGGCAACATCTTTACGTCGGGTATTCGCTAAAAGCGAAACCCTACGCAAAGATTGCCTACAATTGGTAAACATACACCTTTCAATTCTATTTATAAAAATCTATAATTTATCTACAGATGTAAAATATAAATCTTTGTAAATTGCATCATTAAAAGGTAGAAATTTACTCTTAGTTTTTTCTTTACCTAAATTTCCACGAAAATATATTTGAATCTCTTCGTCAGTATCTGCATATTTAGATACTATATCCTTATTTTGTCTCATCACTCTACTTTTATTAGTAAAAATTGGAATCTTTTTTTTATCATTTAATACTATCTTCAACATATCTTTTTTAAAAGTTGATATTTTTCCAACTCCTTCATAAATATGCAAATCTAAAGTATATTGTGCTTCATCTACCTTTAAAAATAAATCCTCTAAAGAAACTAATTTTTTACCTATTCTAATGATAGGCCTAGTATTATCTATACTCGGAGAATTATACAAATCAACAAAACTTGCTACTGAATACATATTAGTAGTTTCATGAGTCTTTATATTTTTCCTACTGGATGCTTTCACATCTGAAATTATTTCACCTTTTTTATTCTCTTGCTCTACTTTAAGAGTTGATTTTGCTTTATTAGGTGACAACGTCATACGGATTGTTCCATCCTTTTTAACTGCTCCTTTTGCTGTCGCTACTTCACGTTCTATTTGTTCTTTTCGGTCTTTAAAACTTATCTCTGAACAGTCTATATGATGCAACATCTCTTTACTTGTAGGAGTGTAATAAAATCTTTTCCCTCCTGTCTTTCCAAAATTCACGCAAGTTAATTGAATAGCACAATTAGAATCTTTACAATGAAATGCAGTTCTATCAGTTAACACCTTTTCTAATGATTTTTCGTGTGCAGTTTTTGCTAGTAATTCTTCCCCTAATTCATCGCTAATTGCTCTTTCTACCATAGCAACTCCATCTTTCTATCAAATATTTATTTTAATTTTCCCAACAAATTATGAATAATATTTGAATAAAAGTTAGCGTTTTCTTGATTTACTTACTAAATATTTTATAGTTTTTAAAAAATCATGTTTTTTTGGTACTAGTGGCGTATAAAACTCACTAATCACATTTGTGCCCACATCAACGTAGCCACGTCCCTTAATTTTCTTTAAGAAAAATTTTTTCTGAACATCACTCCCAAACATCATTCCAAAGCCTAGTTCACTCATACGACCTAGCGCCACTCGAAAATGAAACTGATCTCGAATACCATCCCCAAGATATTTTGCATCAGGGCGTTGACAAGCTAAAATTAAGAAAAAACCAGACTGTCGACCAAGCATTACAATCTGTTTTAGCTTACTCAATACCTCGTTCCCCTCACGTCCCAACATATCCATAAATGCTACGTATTCATCAAAAATCAAAAAATTTGCTGGTAAGTTCAAATACGCATAATTTTCTCCTGTCTTATAGTTAGGATGTTGCTTCATTTCTTGATTTCGTACCAACATATCATCATAAAACTTATTGATACATCGAATCATGTCGTCTTTTTTTGAATATACATTGGGCAATACAATTGCTAAATCAGCTAAGTCAGCATTTTTAGGATCAAGTACATACAAGTTAGCATTCGTTTGCAATAATGCTTCAATAATCGTTAAAATAAAGTAGGACTTCCCACTTCCAGTCCCTCCAGCAATTAACATATGTGGTAGAGAATCATATGCCCAATAAACAGTTTCCATTAGTTTTAAATACCCGTTTTCAGCAACTACCTCATCAATCGAAATTCGATTAGCAATCGTATCATACAGTAATACATATTCAATATAAGAATCGTGTAAATCTTTCTCTACCAACTCACAAAAGAGTCCTGTTTCTAATTTTTCCTCTAAACGGAGAAGTTGCTCCTGGTATCTCCCTAGAACAATCTCCACTCGAATCGTAATTAAACCTTTGTGTAGTCGGTAATAAACTTTTGGAAAGCGAGTAATTCTTTCCTTTGTTTTATGACTAGATAAATCTTTAAAAAAACCTTCGCTATTTACTTGTTCAGATTCGTACCATTGATTTTCTATAAACATTCGTGCTAATTTTTGTCGATGAACCAGTTGTTTTAAATGACTACTACAATAAAAACAATAGATAAACATCAAAAGAAGACATATTCCAATCGTAGTCACAGCACTACAGACGAGCCATGGAATATCCCCCATAATAGCAGAAGGTAATCTACTTAAATTCTGCCAATCTAAGAATTCCATACTTTCTTGATGAAACAAAACAAATACAGCCAAACTCACGGGAACTAAGCTCACCAATGAAAAATGATAGATTAAGTGTTTATCCGAAGCTCTAATACGATACCCTTTTCCAAACATAATCGAATCCTCCTTTTCCTTAAAAGTTACTGATTAAAATATACTTGACTATCTTTATTAAATGTTGGCTGTTCTATCACTTCATATTTTCGATAAGCTATACGTTTTTCAAATAACAGCTGTTCCGGCTTGGGATAAGAATGACGAATATACAACGGGTTTTGTTCTAGTAATAGACTCGCTTCTTTCGTCAAAGGATAAAGATAACGAAACATTCGACCATTAATTTTTTCAATTCCTTTATATTCACAATATTCATGGGTTAACCAGTTTCTTTTTTGAACTCCATCCATTTGAGCATTTTCTTCTAACAAAATACGAGCACTTCTAGGATGGATTTTTTCTAAGGTCTGCTTTTCTCGATAAACACTCGTTTTAAAATATCCACCATAATAAAAATTAGCTGCTTGATACACATAACCACATTTTCCTTCAATTCCATCTGCTAATGTGTATAAAAATAAGCAATTCGCTTGTCCTTTCATCCATTGAATTAAGCAAGAAAGAGCGAGACTACCGAAATACTTAGTCTGATTCATTTCAGGTAAAAAACACATTTTGCCAATCTCTAAATAATCTCGTGTAGTAAAGGACTGATCTGGAAACAATTTACGAATTGTTTGTAACGGTTGCGTTCCCCATCCTAACTCAACAACACCTAATATTTTATTTTCACAAAAAATTCCTAGAAAGTATTTACACAATCTAGGAATTACTTTGGAATAATGATACCTACGGATAAACTCAATCGCTTCGTTTTTTTGAATTTCTTTAATTATTAATTTTTGTCTCATCTACTTTTTCTGCTGAGGAACTTCTTTAGAAATTGCCATTGTTTTGGTCTTTAAAATAATGTCTTCAGCTTTAATATACCAATCTACATCCGCCCCCATATACGTAGCTGTAGCGACAGTATCCGCAACAGGATTCACTAATTCAACTTCTGTATTATACTCAAACTCTTTGAGTGGTACTTCTGCTGGAATACTTACTTGAATCATTCGACCTTGATTCTTTGATTTCAAATCATAGGTTCGTTCTTTTACTTCATTTGAAACAGAACCATCTTCATTCATCATTCGCACTTCTCGACGTAATGCAGAAAATTTTAATGTTCCAAATGTAGCCTCTTTTTCAATAACGATACCTTCTGCTAATCTCATTAAGTTCCACCTATCCTTTCACCATATCATCTGCTAACAAAATATAATTTGTAAAACCTCGTGTTCCAATCTTATAACCTTCTGCAATAATGCGTGGGTTAACCAATAGAACTTGTTGTTCTGGTTCAAATACTTTTTCTCCTGCCTCATTGGGTAGTAGTACAACAATATCATCTGCACGTTGAATCGTTGAATATAAGTTATAACTACGAGAAACTGTCTGGAGTCGTCCATCAATACGTCGTTGCTCAACTTTCCCCTCTCCAGCAAATTCAAGGACTCCAAATGTTTTTTCCATGTTTGGAATAATGTGTTTTAATTCCATATACTTTCCTCATTTCTTTAGTTTGTTGATTAATTTAATTTTCCAATACATTTGTAGGAGAACGAATAGTCTTCATAAAAACACCCCTCTTCTAAAAAGTGTACAAAAAAAGTAGATACTTTGAAGTACCTACTACTTTTACTATAATTTATTTTTCTTTTTTAAATATACCAATGTTGCTCCTATCAACAAGACACTACCAAACAAGACTAAAATAGGATAATTTTTTGTACCTGTTTTTGGTAAATCCACCGTAGGAACTTCTATTTTTTTATTCATCATTTCCACTTTCACTAAGTCTCCATCTTCTTTCATTTCAAATTTTAATGGCGTTTCATCAAGTTCATAACCTTGAGGCGCATCAAATTCTTGGAAAAAATAAGTTCCTTTAGGCAATTGTTCAAAACTAAAAATGCCTTTTTCATCTGTTCGTCCTTCAATAACAATATTTTTATTTGTATCTAAAATGCGTATCCCTGCGTTAGCTAATACCTCTTCGGAACTACTATCTTTTTTCACTAGTTCAGCAATCCCTTTTACTCGTTGGTTTTTAACTTCAAACAAAAGTGTTGCTTCTCCTGAATTCATTGTATTTGTCTGTTCAGCTAACAATTCATTCTGTTCATTAAATATTTGTACACCTGTCTTTTTAGATTCAATACGATAAACTTCTTTTGATAATACATATTCATCAGAAGAAGTTTGTTTTTCCTTTAGATAAAACGTGCCTACTGGAATATTTTTGAAAAAGGCTATACTATCTTCATTTACTGCTACTTCTTGAAGCACTCTTCCTTTCTCATCCTCTAAGCTAAAGATAGCTCCTTTAGCGGTTTCTTCGTAAGTAAATTCATATCCTTCTCTATCCGTCAATACAGCTTCTTCATTTAATTTTTTCAAGGTAAATTGATTAAAGTAAAGCTGATTTACAATCGGATCATACTTTATTTTTTTCAATGTCTCTTTCCCATATAAAACACGATCTTGATAAACATGTATCGGGAAAGTCACATGATTATTTTCAGCTGTAAATTCAAAATCATATTCTGTTTCATCTAATTGATGTCCTTCTCCAGCATCCAATTCTTTCAGGTAATATTGTCCTTGAGGCAGCTTTAAGTCAAAAGATGCTATTCCTTTTTTGACAGTTTGATATGCTACTAACGCATTTTCAGGAACAATTAACTCCTCAGATAAAGTCTGTGGCTCTCGTGTAAATAAGCCAAAAACTTTTTTCTCTCCTTGAATAGATTCAATAACAGGCAAATTATTTTTCCAATCTTCTATGCTTTCTTCGTTTTTAAATAGCTGAATTGCTAGAGATTGAAATTCATTTGTAGCAACTAACACACTAGAAGTTAGTTCCACTTCTTGCCCAGCATATGTTAATTCAAACGGAATAGGATTCTTATCAATCACAAAACCATTTGGTGCAGTTTCTTCAATCGCTTGGTATTTACCTAGATATAGTTCTGGTGAATGCCAAGTTCCTTTTTCATCAGTTATAACAGTTGCAACCGTCTCTCCTTTTTTCACTCGAATTGTCCCGTCATTGGTTACAATGTCTTCGGCTGCCTCAAGTCGATAGGTTACATCTGAAATAGGCGAATAATCATAGACAAATTCATGAAGTATCCCATAGTCAGACTCACTCTCTGTTATATCTACTGGTGTTTGCCCTATCTTTGTTAGTACTGCAATTCCTTTCTGTGAATAATCTTTAAACCGAATTTCAATTGTTCCTTCATGAGTACCGTCCACTTTAAACTTCACAGGATCCTTTGCTAAAATATATCCCTCAGGCGCTTGTACTTCAATTAATTTATATTCTCCATAAGCTAAAGCTTGCGAAGTCAAAAGGTACCCTTTCTCATTCGTATAAAAAGTGTCCGTCTTCCCTTCCTCATTTGGTTTCGACATAGTCACTAACTTTCCAGTTTGAAGATTTTTAATCTGGAATCCAGCACCCGAACGAGGAATCGTTTTACCAGTTTCTGCATCTACTTTAACAACTTTTAGTTTTTCCTCAATCACTTTATTTTCAAGAGCATAATGATGTGTTTCGTTCTGTTCTTTGATTGTCACTTTAAATGCTTCTATTGGCTGATAACCTTCGGGTGTTTTTGTTTCTTTTACTGTGTACGTATCATAAGGAAGATTCTTAAATCGTAAATATCCCTCTTTATCAGTTAGTCCTTTTTGAACAAGTTTTCCTGTAGTATCACTAAAAACAGAAAACTCTACCTTTTCTAACGGTTTAGTTTTCTTTGTTTTAGAAAAAGAATTCCGAAGATTTTTCTGCCAATCATAGTTACCAAACTTTAACAAATCAAAACTGCCTGTAATTACTTTCTCTTTAACTGTTGTTTGATGCACAGCTGTTTGAACATTTTCCCCTGCATAAGACAGAGTAAAGAAGTGTTTTTCTGTATCTAATTGATAACCTTCCGGCGCTTTTGTCTCAATCCAATAATAATCATCTAGATAAAGATTTGTAGCTTTCCCTCTCCCTTTTTCTATAGTAATGGTTTCAATAACTTCATCCGTAGATTTTTTTCGTAATTCATACACCGCCCCATCTAATTTTGCTGCACCTTGTGGCTTTGTCCCAGTTTTCTCATCTTCTTTAAAAAGTTCAGCCACTCCTTTCTGTTCTTCTTCCTCATGAGTAATAGAAGTAGTCGTTACTTCAACTATTTGTCCTGCATAAATTAATTCAAATGAAATTTTTTCAGGATTCAAAAGATAGCCTTTTGGTGCTTTTTCTTCTTGAACATAATATTTTCCTAACTTTAAATTACCAAATCGTGCAATCCCTTTCTGATCCGTCGTCATCGTTCCCATTTTTTTTCCATCAATGGAATAGACTCCATAGATAGCTCCATTTAAAGAGTAGTACTGATTAAACATTGTTGTTCCAAATTCTCGACCGATTTTACTTAGTACAACTTCCCCTAACTGTTCTTTATTATTTAAAATAACTTCAATGGTTTTGTTCGGCTCAATTTTAACAGTTTTAATTTCTCCTTTATTTACATAGCCATTCGGAGCCGTAACTTCGGTAATTTTTACTGTTGTTCCTGCTTTTATCTCTTTCACTTCTGCAACACCCTTACTATCCGTTAAAAATTCCTTAGATAAACCATTGTATTCAAACTTTAATTTTGTATTGGGTAGAGGTTTTCCTGTTTCTTCATCAATCTTTTTAACTTTCACACTCCCATTTAAATTCACTTTGTTATTTAACTCAAAAGTTCCACCATCAGCTAATTTAAAAACAGCAATTTTTTGTTCTTCACCTTTGGTATAAACAAAACTTTGACCAATATCTTTATTTGAAGCAATCGAATATTTCACTTTTCCTTTTTCTTTACAATTTGCCGTAGCTGTTAGTTTCAACTGATTCCCATTTTTATTGATTTGAAGGTTCGCAGAGTTTTCAATCAAATTTTTGTAATTAATTAAAACACCTGTTTGATCTGTTAATGTAATTGAATCCCCTACATTCAATTCAATTGTTTGATTATTAAAACTAGGCTTAGCTGTATGTTTCGCAACTTGTGCTAATATTTCTGCTTTTCTCCCTCCATAATTTGGAACATTAGAAGTTAATAGCTGATCACCTAATTCTTCCCAAATCATATGTTGGGTTATTACATAATTATCATTCGTTGGATTCACTTGGTACCCATAATAAGAAATCAATGATAGACGATCTTTCTCCGAACCTGTTAACTCAGAAGGTTCAAACCCTGAACCAGGAGACAACGTAACCCCATGTTCTATACAAAAAGCTGGTACTCCATCTACTTTCTTCATCCAAACAGAATTATCTGTCCAATGAAGTCCATTAAAACGACTTAAATACCAAGTTGTTGTATAATTTGCGATTGGCTGATCTGTAACGGTAGCTGCAATTGCAACAGCTGGGGTAATAAAAAAAGCAACTACGATAGTCAAAAGACTATAAAGCGTAGTTGCTTTGCGTGTTATTTTATTCATATTTTTTCTCCATTCATAAAATTTATTTGCAAAAAAAGGTGCTAAACTATTCAGCACCTAACCATACTTAATCTACTCATTTCATTCATAATAATAATTAAATAACAATAAACTAAACAGTGAACAAACATCAGATTTAAAAATCGCACCATTTTCGCACCACTATACAAAAAAAGACTGTCAAATCAATGATTTAACAGTCTTTAGTATACCGGCGGCCGGGGTCGAACCGGCACTCCCGTGAAGGAACTGGATTTTGAGTCCAGCGCGTCTGCCAATTCCGCCACGCCGGCATATAAGGCGGTAACCGGATTTGAACCGGTGATGAAGGTTTTGCAGACCTCTGCCTTACCACTTGGCTATACCGCCATATATGTTCTACTAACTGGGGTAGCTGGATTCGAACCAACGCATGAGGGAGTCAAAGTCCCTTGCCTTACCGCTTGGCTATACCCCAATAAAATTACAAAGGGCGACCGATGGGAATCGAACCCACGAATGCCAGAGCCACAATCTGGTGTGTTAACCACTTCACCACGATCGCCGTAATCTTAAAAAGTGTATCTATTAAATAATTAAATGGCAGGGGCAGCAGGAATTGAACCCACACCAACGGTTTTGGAGACCGTTGTTCTACCTTTAAACTATGCCCCTAAAATGGAGGAAAGTGGATTCGAACCACTGAACCCTAAGGAACGGATTTACAGTCCGTCGCGTTTAGCCACTTCGCTATTCCTCCAAAAAGTCATTGTCGCTGTAACGACCTGACTTAGTTATAATACAATCTTTTCCAGAAAAAAGCAACCCTTTTTTTAAAAAAATTGTTATTTATTTTTTATTCACTTAAATTCCATTGACGAATAATTGTTTCAAAGGCTTCGTCCAGATTTTTTGCTGTACCTTCTTGCTTGCCATCAATTTCAATGATGAATTTTTTATCATTTTGCGGAATGACACGACCGATTTCTTTTTTACCAATAAATAATTTGTTCATTAAAACGTTCGCTCCATTGTATTGGGCTTTTTCTTCTTCAACACGTACTTCAATATCTTTATTCTTTTTTGACATCTCTATCCCTCCAAGAACTCTATGTTATCAGAATCTTTGAAACAAAACAAGCACTCGCTATTTATCTGTCAGCTTGTTCGTTTATCGTTTCAATGCAGCATTAAGGAGTAACGAAATGCGATTCGCTACTCCTTAAAGGCTGATTTCTATTCTTTTTCTGAACCTTCTGTTGCATGATAGTTCACGCTATTTGAGGTACCTTTTTTAGAAAAGTTTTCAATTAGCTCTTTCACGTCAAGGCCCGTTGTTTCTTTTAGTGTTTCTTGTGTACCAGCCAACAAGTTTGTTGCATAATTGGTAATACGGTTGGCGCCAGAATTTTCGCCACCTGCGCCTGTATCTACCACTGAAATCTTGTCGATGTTGCCCAGTGGTTGTGCTGCTTCTTTCATTAATTGTGGCAACATTTCCATCACCATACTTAACACAGCTGCTTCACCATATTCTTTGAAGGCATCAGCAATCTTTTGTTTGGCTTCGGCTTCCGCTGCACCACGAGCTAAAATAGCTTCGGCTTGCGCTTGACCTGTTAAACGCGTTTTGTTGGCTTCCGCTTCGGCTAATGCTTCAACTTTGAAGCGTTCTGCTTCGGCTTCTGCCACTTCGCGTGCTTTTTGAGCAAGAGCTTCTTGTTCGCGTGCGTAACGATCTGCATCGGCTTTTTTCTTCACTTCTGAGTCGTATTGTTTTTCACGACGCGTAATTTCTTTTTCTTCTAACTCAATTTGTTTTTGACGTTCAACGACTTTGACTTCCATTTCTTGTTCCACCACGTGTTGTTGTGCACGCGCGCTTTCCAAGTTATAGGCTTGGTCTGCTTTGGCTTTGGCAATATCTTGTTCTTGTTTGTATAACGCTAATTTCAATTCTTTTTCTTTTGAAGCTTCTGCAATTTCTGTTTGACGTTGCAATTCCGCTTGTTGTGATTCTTTTTCTGCTTCCGCTTTTTTGATGCGAGTTTCTTTCAAAGCTTCTGCTTCAGCAATATCTGCATCACGTTTAACTTGAGCGATTCTTGGTTTCCCTAATGAATCCAAGTATCCATTTTTATCACGAACTTCTTTAATTGTGAACGACACAATAACTAAGCCCATTTTAGCTAAGTCAACACTGGCAACTTCTTGTACACTTTGGCTAAATTTATCACGGTTTTGGTAAATTTCTTCCACTGTCATTGAACCTAAAATCGAACGTAAATGTCCTTCTAATACTTCACGTGCTTCATTTTCTAATTCTTCCGTTGTTTTTCCTAAAAATTGTTCCGCTGCTGTCGCAATTTCTTCAACTGACGAACCAATTTTAATGATTGAGGTCCCATCACACATCACAGGAACCCCTTGTTCTGTGTACACTTCTGGTGTGGAAACATCTAATTTACTTGAAAGCAAACTAATTCGATTTGAACGTTGGAACACTGGTAAGACAAACGCACCACCGCCACGAACGATTTTAATTTTGTTGCCACCTTCGTCTACATGAACATTTTTAGAGCCTAGATAGCTCCCGCTGATAATTAACGCTTCATCAGGTTTGGCTGTCTGATATTTAGAAACAAACACAATTAATAACATTAATAATACTAAAACTGCAATAATAATCGGTAACAAAATCCCCATTTTCTTCTCTCCTACTCTATATTTTTAGACTGCCTTCGTAAGGAATGACATAACAAACCCGTTCTTTCAATTCAATAATCAATACCTCACTACCTCTTGGCGCAGCCACTTCTTGTGGCACATAAAATGCTGCTGGTCGACTTAACGAACCTGTGACACTCTTCAATTGAATCTCGCCCATTCCCCGGACAGGAATTGGGGTAATCACAGTAGCAACACGACCCTCCATGTCTTTTTCCGAAATAGAAATTGTGGCCTCCGAATTTTTCAAAGGGACCAACACATAAAAATTTAGGAAGAAAACAATAATGGTTGAAAGAATACCACTGACAATTAAAATAAGCCAACTATTCACCGCTGTTAATTCTTCCCCAAGGTACCCAAACAGCGAGGTAAAAGCAATCCATGGAATAATCAGCATTGGGTCCACCGGTCCATCAAAATTAAAAACATCCCCAAAAATAATTAGTAAAAAAGCGAGGACCGCGCTCCCCACTAATGCATAAAAATAAACCGTTTCCAATGGTAGACCTTCTAACACTTTTCCCACACTCCTTTCTGTGCTATAACCTAGTAATAGTGTACCAATTTTTAAATAAAAAGAGTAGTAATTTCCAAATAAATCTCAAAAGATACATCTTAAGACCTATTTTTTCTTAATAAAAGAAGCAACAATAAACGAGCAGCCCTAGAATTATCGAACTTCTACGGACTCCTCGTTTTTTAAAATGTGCTATTCATTTGATTTTAACGCTTCAATCATATTGATTTTCTTCAATTTCCGATGCATAATGACCATCACAAACAACGTGAAACACATGGTGATGACTGCGGAATACAGATAACTTGGCCAATGAATAATTGGCGAAAACATAATTAAATCAACTTCAACGGTTGCTAAAATATACTGATGCAAAATTTTCCCAAAGAAGCAGCCAACAATAATACCAATGAACGTTAAAATAATGTTTTCACGGTAAACATAGGTGGTGACTTCACGATCGTAAAACCCTAAAACCTTAATCGTGGAAAGTTCTCGAATCCGTTCAGAAACATTAATGTTGGTTAAATTATATAACACAATTAACGCTAAAGAACCAGAAACAGCAATTAGTACCCAAATGACAATATCAAGGCTTTTCAGCATATCATCAAACGAACCTTTCATCGCAGTTAAAAACGTAATGTTCAACACTTTCGGCTGTTTTGTCAACGCCTCTCCGATTGAGGTTTCTTGTTTTGAGGATAACTTTTTGTCAAAAAGTAGGAATTCTGTATTATACTCCGGCTTCTGTTTCGTCATCGTCTGGTAGAGTTTCGGCGTCATATAGACAAAATGACCCGTGTAGTTCTCTGCAATCGCGGCAATTTTCACGTGATAGGTTTGATTATCACTATTTTCTAAATTTAATTGATCTCCGACTTTATAGCCAAATAATTTAGCTAATTTTTCATTAATGATTACACCGTCATCGTTGAGGGAATATTTTTCTCCAGTGACTCGATCATTAAATAACTGAAAATCAGCCATTTTCGAAGGATTTTGTGGCACATAAAGAGTAATATTTTGAGTTGGTGCGCCTTTGCCCTTCGTTTTAAAGATTTCTGAATATAACGGAATTGTTTTATTCAAACCATCCAGTTTGCGCAACGTTTCTTGATACTCTTTTGTCTCTTCAGATGTTGTTTGCTCTTTAAAAGTCACGACTGCTTGGTAATGCCAGATTTTATTAAATTGAATTGTAGCGACATCCACAATTGAATCGCGTAAACCAAAACCAACAATTAACAGCCCCATACAACCAGCTATTCCGATAACGGTCATCAGCATCCGTCGTTTATAGCGGAACAGATTTCTAGCGGTCACTTTTTGAATAAAGCTCATGCGTTGCCATAAAGGGCGGATTCGTTCTAATAAAATCCGTTGGCCTGCTTTCGGCGCTTTGGGTCTTAGCAAGGTAGCTGGGGTACTTAATAAATCGATTCTTAATGTCACTAAGGCCGCTCCCACAGTACAAGCTAAGGCTACAATGATGCCCCATAAACTGTAATTTAAGTACCACGGTGTAACTAAATCAGGAATATTGTACATTTGACCGTAGGCATCAAAAATTATTTTAGGGAATAGATAATAGCCAACTGCCAATCCTAATAATGCACCTGTTAGGCTGGCAACAGTTGCATAGGTAATAAAAATCGAAGCAATTTCACGATTACGATAACCTAAAGCTTTCAAACTACCAATTTCCATTCTTTTTTCTTCCACCATACGTGTCATGGTAGTTAAGCTGACTAATGCCGCAATTAGGAAAAAGAACAACGGGAACAGCGTGGCTAAAGAAGAAATCCGATCAGCGTTATCTTGATATTCAGAAAATCCTGGATTGTCTTCCCTAGTAAAATAATAATACGTTGGGGCTTTCAAATTGGCTAGCTCTGTTTCTTTTTCAGCCAACAGTTGTTCTTGTTTAGCCAATTCGTCTTTTTGCTTTTCAAGCATCTCAGCTGGAATTCCTGGTTGTTGCTCCAACTGCGCAAGCGCTTGTTTTCCCGTTTCCAGCGCTTGCCGACCTTGGTTAATGTCCGGCTGAGCCGAATCACGCAGAGCCGCAATCTGTTCTTCTGGCCGATTTTTCAGTGCCTCTTTTACCTGATTTAAGGCCTGCTCTCTTTTCTTTTCATAATCAGAGAAATACGTATTTTGATGTTTTAATGAACGAAATGAGATTAGCAATTCTGGATATCGTTGACTGTCAAAGGCTTTTTCCGAAACCACGCCAAAAAAGTTTAACGTTCCAGAACCGACCGTTGTGGTTCCCCTGGATGTATTATCAATATATTCTGCTGAATTGATAAATCCAACAACAGTAAAATGAGTTTGCGTCAGTCCTTTTTCTTTAATCGCTACATCGTTTAAAGTGATTTTATCACCCATTTTATAGTCATATCTAGTTTTCGCTAATATATCTAATGCAATTTCATTTGTTTGTTTAGGTAACCGACCGTCAACTACTTGATAGTTAACCGATCCTGCTTGATTTTTTCGATAGCCAAACAATTTTACTGCATTATTTTGCGGCCCAATCGTGGCATCTATTGTATACCGCGGCACAACTGTTTCGACATCTTTTAAAGACTGTAGTGTTGTTAAATCTTTCTTTTCCAGTCCCATTGTAGAAATTATTCGCGCATCTGGAAGCTGCTCTTTCTGGTAATAATTATTCGCGGTTTTAATCATATCTGGTCCAGTAGCTTTCAAACCAACAAAGACCATTACACCAAGGAAAATAATCCCCATAATCGATAAAAATCGTGTAGTAGATTGTCTAATTTCACGTAAGCTTGTTTTAATTAGCGCTGTTTTCTTCATTTTAGGCACCTACCATTCAATTTCAGCAACCAATTTAGGCTGATCATTCACAGTCATTTCGCGAACTTTCGCATCATTAATTCGAATTACCCGATCGGCCATTTCTGCAATGGCTGAATTGTGGGTAATAATTAAGACGGTCGTTCCAGTTTCACGAGCAGTGTTTTGCAAAATGGTTAAAATTTGTTTCCCTGTTTCATAATCCAGCGCTCCTGTCGGTTCATCACATAAAAGTAACTTGGGCTTTTTAGCAATCGCACGGGCGATGGTTACTCGTTGTTGTTCACCACCAGAAAGTTGCGCTGGAAAATTATCTAAACGTTCCCCTAAACCCACCGATTGTAAAACATTGGTCGAATCCAACGCATCCGCAACGATTTGCGAAGCCAATTCGACATTTTCTTTTGCCGTTAAATTTGGGACTAAATTGTAAAATTGGAAAACAAACCCGACATCATTGCGTCGATAAGTGGTTAATTGTTTCTCTGAAAACTGAGCGATATCTGTACCATCAATAATAATTTCCCCTTCATCACAGCTGTCCATTCCACCAAGAATATTTAAAACAGTTGATTTTCCAGCACCGCTGGGGCCTAAAATAACCGCTACTTCTCCTTTTTCCACTTCAAAAGAAATGCCGTCATTCGCAGTAATAGTTGTCTCTCCCATTTGGTAACGCTTGTATTCATTTTTGACTTCAATATAGGCCATCCACTATCCCTTCCCTTCTACATTAAAATAGTAACATATCTGAGAAAACAAGTCTTTCAAAGAAAAGCCTTTTTTGATTTTTTAGCAAATTTACGTATAATAGAAAAGATGGTCCACTTAAATTTGGACTATTGCAAGTATAAAATTAGAGGAGCACGTTATGGCAAACAGAAAGAAGAAACCACCATTTAATTCAACCATCATGCTGATTGGCGCATTAATCATTTTAATTTTAGGCGCGGTTGGCGTTAAAGTTCCTGATGCTTTACAAGATTTATTTAATGTTCAACCACAAACAACCACCCCCTCAAGCACACCAGCACCTAAAGGAGATAATCCCGGACCCATTGAAAATGGTAAAGCCACATTTTCAGCAGAGGAATTAAAGGATAACTCAAACGGCTGGATTACTTATCATTCTCTAGATCGTCTAAAACGAGCGACAGGCGCTGATGCGCTATTAAAACCCGCAATGGTCAATACAGGAACTTCCGCTAATAAAGATATTCGACCAGCTGGTTTCATTTCAGGAAAAGCTAATCATTCGCGTGGCCACCTAATCGGCCGTCAAATGGGAGGCAGTGGTGATGATCCACGTAACTTAACCACCTTGTATCAGAATCCTGTCAACACTCCTTATATGACGAAATATGAAAATCAGATTCGGGCAGCTCTTGATCGCGGCGAAACCGTTCGCTATCGCGTGACACCTGTATATAACGGAAACGATTTGTTGGCTGAAAAAATCATCTTAGAAGCCAAAAGCCTTAAAACAAATTCACCCATTGATTTTTCAGTAACTATTTTAAACAAACAATAAGGAGGAACTTTCATTGGATTTTGAACAGCTAAAAGAAACATTACCCGATGCAAAACCACAAACATTTTTGCAAGCAATCCTCTCTCAACCTCAAGAAGAGGATGCTGAATTAACTTTCAGTGAAGAAATTGATGAACAGTTTGTCGAAAATTGTAAATTTTTAGCCTCTCCGGAAACCATTTCTGAAACAGATGTGGAACATTGGCGCGAACAAGAATTTTTAGTTGTCGCCCAAAGTTTAGATGGCGATTATCTAGCAGGCACCCTAGAGCAAACCTTTGTGATTCCTAGCTCCCTTTACAAAGAGGATATTGAGCAATTTGACAAGCAATTAATCGATTTTTTTATTGCCTATGAAAACAAAGAAATCACTTCTGCGATTTTACCAAAAGAATTATAAAAAAAGCTTGCGGATAAATTTCCGCAAGCTTTTTCTTGTGTCTTATGCTCGATAACGTTCTACGCCATCTAAATAAGTGGCTGCTAATTCCATGGTTGGTTCTAATACGATAAAGTCAGCATCGCGACCATTTGCAATCATGCCACATTGATCATCAATTTTACAGCTGATCGCAGGAACTAATGAAGCCATCATAATTGCTTGTGCAGGTGTTGCAATACCCCAATCAACTACATTTTTAATTGCTTCTTTTAGTTTTAAAATACTTCCTGCTAAGTTCCCAGTATCCAAACGAGCCGTTCCTTCTGCTACCACAACAGGAAATTCACCTAAATTGTAGTTGCCATCTGGCATACCACCAGCCATCATGCAGTCTGTAATTAACGCAACGTGATCATGGCCCGCTTTTTCCATCAATACTTCAGCCGCTTGCGGATGTACATGGTGTCCATCACAAATTAATTCAGAGAAAACGTGTTGTAACGTTAACAATGCACCAACCATCCCTGGTTCACGGTGATTTAAGCCACGCATCCCATTATATGCATGAACAAAAACGCTAGCGCCTGCTTCAACTGCCACATCAGCTTCTTCTAAGGTCGCATTACTATGGCCTAAAGCAACAACGACACCTTCATCTGTAACGGTTTCAACAAATTCTTTCACACCATTACGTTCTGGTGCCAACGCAATTTTCTTAATAATTCCGCCTGAAGCTTCTTGCCATTCGTGGAATGTATCAAGGTCTGGATCTCCAAAATAACTTGGATTTTGTGCGCCTTTATGTTCTTCAGTAAAGAAAGGTCCTTCAAAGTAAATCCCTTGAATTTTTGCACCAGGTACTTCTTGGTAGACTTGACCAATCGTACGTGCAACGTCTGTTAAACGTTCTTTGCTTGACGTTAACGTTGTTGGTAAAAATGAAGTTACACCACAAGATAATAAGCCTTCAGACATCACTTTAATGCCTTCTGCATCGTTATCCATTACGTCATGATTCATGTAACCATGAATATGAGTATCCACTAAACCTGGGGCAATCCATTTGCCTTCCTCACGAATAATTTTTACGTCCCCTTGCGGTTCATCTTTTGTATAATTACCAAAGATACCATCCGTGATTTCTAAATAACCAGGTCCTTTAACATCGCTTTTTAAAAAGAACTTGTCTGCAAAGATAAATGTTTTCATCTTCATCCTTCTTTCTTTATTTTACTTACTTCAAAAGTACTCTTAATCAGTACAAAAGTCAAGAAATGGTGTAGACCTTTTAAGCAATTCTGAGGATTTTTTAAAGATTGCCACTTTCCACATTTTTCATTTGTTGTGCTAAGTTCAGATAACGTTCTGCTTCTTCATGTTTATTCTTTCTCATTAAAACTAAATATTTTAGATTTAATAATTCACTTAAATAATAATAACTTTTTTTTTTGCGGGCCCAAGTAATTCCTTGATCCACATAAATTTCGGCATCTTTTTCTGTATAATTTTTGAATAAGAAATCAGCATAATTAAAAAATATTTTCGTTAACTCTGCATTACTGCGTTCATTTGGCAATTGATTAAAATAATGAATACTCAAACTTAAAAATCGTTCTGCTTCTACTCGATTGCCCATGTAACCATAAGTGGCACCTAGACAACTAATTAATTGAATCTCTAAATCAGAAACATTTAACTTATCGGCTTTATAGGTGAAAGATAACCCTTTACGCAAGCTAGCAATAGCTTTTTCATAATCATTTAGAACAAACAATTCACAACTACCTAAATAATAATAATATTTTTGCCAGTCCGTATCTAAATACAATTGTTCTTCAATACGATTTTCCTTTAAATAATTTAATAATAATTGATATTTTTTATGGCGAAAATATTCAGCCATTTTTTCAAATGAATACGTAACAACGTGCACATCACCAGATTTATAACGCATAATCTGGTCAACAGTCACACCTAAACGATCACAAAGTTGTTGCATTACGAGGACGTTTGGCAACTCTTCATTGTTTTCAATGCGACTTAAAACGCTTTGCGAACAGATGTCTTCTGATAACATTTTCTGTGTCAATTTTCTATTTTTTCTAATTTCTTTAATAACTGCACCTAAAGAATTCATCACAATAGCTCCTATTTATATCGGCCATTTTCCTTGCAAAATGGGGATTTTGTCAAAATATGCGAATTCGCATTATGCTTTTATTGTACTTTATTGCATAATATACTGCAAGAACATTATCTAAGGTTTTCTTAGAAAATAAATAGGTTCATTTTTATTAAAAAGGAGTGTTATTGTATGGCCGAAGAGAAAAAGGTTCACTTCATTTGGGAAAAAACAAATTATTCAGGCTTTGTGGAGAAGGAGTATGAAAATTCTTATCTCATCGTAGTAGCAAATCCTAGTCCTGATATGGAAGAAAAATATACCAACCGAATGATTATTAGTAAAAAAGCATGTGAAACCGCAGAATAGTATTGTTGATAAAACAAGAACTACCAAAAAATAGCTTCGTTAGAGGCTATTTTTTGGTAGTTCTTTTATTTTTGTTTGTAGGTACTTAAAAATTCACGCATTTTATCTGCTGTAGTTTTTAAGTCTTCCATCTTCGGTAAATAAACAATACGGAAGTGATCTGGTTGTTGCCAGTTGAACCCACCACCATGGACTAATAAAATATGATGTTTGTGTAAGAAATCTAAAACAAATTTTTCATCATCATAAATGTCAAATTTGGCCGTATCAATTTTCGGGAAAATATAGAAAGCTGCTTTAGGCTTCACGGCTGATAAACCAGGAATATCATTTATCGCATTGTAAATAAATTCTCGTTGTTCGTAAATTCTGCCACCTGGTAAAAGTAAATCATCAACACTTTGATAGCCGCCTAATGCGGTTTGAATGATTTGTTGTGACAACACATTCGAACATAACCGCATGGAAGCAAGCATATTTAGCCCTTCGATATACCCTTTTACTCGTGATTTATCTCCACTTAACACCATCCAACCGCATCGGAAGCCTGCCACTCGATGTGATTTTGACAAACCATTCAATGTTACGACAAATAAATCAGGAGCTAATGTAGCAATCGGTACATGAACCAAACCGTCCATGACCAAACGATCATAAATTTCATCAGAGTAAATAATTAAATCATTTTGACGTGCCACTTCGACAATTTCTAGTAATAACTCTTTCGGATATAAAGCACCAGTCGGATTATTGGGATTGATAATAACGATTGCTTTTGTATTCGAAGTTATTTTTGATTTTATATCATCAATGTCTGGATACCATTCTGCTTGCTCATCACAAATATAATGAACGGGTGTACCGCCCGCCAAAGAAACAGAAGCAGTCCATAAAGGATAGTCTGGCATTGGCACAAGTACTTCATCGCCGTTATTTAACAAGCCTTGCATACACATGGTAATTAGTTCACTCACGCCATTACCAGTGTAAATATCATTAATCGTTACATTAGGAAATTTTTTTAATTGGCAATATTGTTCAATCGCTTTTCTTGCAGAAAAAATACCTTTTGAATCGGAATAACCTTCTGAATCGCGAACATTCACAATCATGTCGCGCACAATTTCATTTGGGGCATCAAAACCAAATGGCGCTGGATTCCCTGTATTTAATTTCAAAATACGTATGCCCTCTTCTTGCATGCGTTCTGCTTCTTCTAAAACAGGACCACGGACATCGTAACTTACGTTATTTAATTTATCGGATTTTTTAAAATTTCTCACACGGACTCCCTCGCTTCACAAATTTATACTCTAAAGTTACGCCAACTATAATGAAAAAGCAATAATAAATATCAGAATTTAATAAAAAATTGATGGTTTTTCCGTATTAAACAAGAGCGTGGGACAAAAATCACTTTGGATTTTTGCTCCACGCTCAAAAACTGATAAACGGCGGGAACAAAAGCAACTCCTTCTTATTTCTCGGAGTTAAACACTTCTGTCCCGACCTCTTGTTATACTAGTTGATGCAGATGATGGGACTCGAACCCACACGGACATCTGTCCACATGACCCTCAATCATGCTTGTCTGCCAATTCCAACACATCTGCATTTTAAGAGCACTTATTTATCCTAAAATAATTACTGGTCTTTGTCAAGATAACAAAGACCAGAATCGTTAGATTTGTTCTTTTTTCGCTTGCCAGGACAAACGCCCATGACATTTTCCGCAGACATATCGTGTCGTATCAATTCGTCGTTTTCTGAGGATGACTTCTCCACAAGACTGACATTGGTACTGATGGAAAACTGCTTTTTTCCGTTCTACTAGAGGCGGTGCATAACGGGCACCGCCAGTCTTAGCCAATAACTCTTTAAAGTCCTTATCTTTATGCTGATAGCCTTTGCCAGCTAAATGTAAATGATAGTGACATAACTCATGCTTAATGACTTTTTCCAGTTCCTCTTGTCCATACTTTAAAAAGACAGTTGGATTAAAATCCAGGTGATGCGAAGCTAAATGATAGCGACCGCCCGTAGTTTTTAACCGCCGATTAAATGTAGCTTGATGCAGAAAAGGTTTCTGAAAAAATACGATTGAAATTTTTTCCACTAGCGTTTGAAGCGCTTGATCTGTCATCAAGACTGGTTGAGACTCTTTCATTGTTACTCTTTTCTATCAGCCCGAGGCAACATGGTTAAACTAATACGCCCCTTTTTCAAGTCAACATCTTCTACCCAAACTGTGACTACATCACCCACCGCAACAACATCCGTTGGGTGCTTAACAAATTTAGGACTTAACTTAGAAATGTGGACTAAGCCATCTTGCTTCACACCAATATCGACAAACGCACCAAAGTCAATTACGTTTCGAACAGTCCCTTGCATTTCCATTCCTGGTTTCAAATCTTCCATCGTCAACACGTCTTTACGTAAAAGTGGTGCTGACATCTCATCGCGCATATCACGACCTGGTTGGATTAAACTAGCAATAATATCCGTGAGTGTTTCTGAACCTACTTCTAACTCAGTAGCTAATTGATTCACTGGTAACTGTTTCAATTTTTCGATAGCTTCTGCTGTCCCTAATTCTTTAGAAGCAATCTCTGCTTTTTCTAAAATTGCTTGTGCTACTGGATAACTTTCTGGGTGAATGCCAGTGTTATCTAACACATTTTTGCCATTAGGAATTCGTAAAAAGCCAATTGCTTGTTCAAATGCTTTTGGTCCTAAACGAGGTACTTTTTTGACTTGATTTCGTGCTGTAAAGACACCATTTTCATCACGATAAGTGACTAAGTTTTGCGCCGTTGTTTTATTTAAGCCAGAAATATGTTGTAAAAGTTGAGCACTCGCTGTATTCACATCAACACCAACTTGGTTTACCGCAGTTTCTACAACAAAATCCAATTGCTCGGCAAGACGTTTTTGCGATACGTCATGCTGATATTGACCGACCCCGACTGCTTTGGGATCAATTTTTACTAATTCTGCCAACGGATCTTGTAAACGACGTGCAATGCTGACCGCACTTCGTTCTTCGACTTGTAAATCAGGAAACTCTTTACGAGCCACTTCACTCGCAGAGTAAACGGAAGCCCCTGCTTCATTAACAATCACGTAAAAGACGTCCCGTTTCACCGCTTTTAATTGCTCTGCCACAAACAATTCAGATTCACGACTTGCCGTTCCGTTTCCAATAGCTACCATGTCCACTTGATAGTCTTCAATGATCTTTTTAAAGGCTGGACCAGCGGCTTCACGTTTCGCAGCAGTGGCTGGTTTATGTGGATAAATCACTTGAATTGCTAAAACTTTACCAGTTTCATCGACAACTGCTAATTTACAGCCTGTCCGATAAGCCGGGTCAAATCCTAGAACAACTTTTCCTTTAAGTGGTGACTGTAATAATAAATTACGTAAATTTTCACCGAAAATTGCAATCGCTTGTTCATCAGCTTTTTCTGTTAATTCATTGCGGATCTCCCGTTCAATCGCTGGCCCAATAAATCGTTTATAGCTATCTAAATAAGCAGCCTCAATGTATGGAGCAGCAAAACTTGTTGCTTGTTTGCCGATTAGTTGACGTTGGAAATAATCATTAATTTTTGTTTCATCAGCGACAAGGGAAACCTTTAAAATGTCTTCTTTTTCACCACGATTCGTTGCTAAGACACGGTGCGGCACCATTTTGCTAACTGGTTCTGCAAAATCGTAATACATTTCATAGGTCCGCTTTTCGTCTTTTTCTTCATCCTTAACTACGCTAACGTATTGCGCATGTTTAACCATATAATCACGTAACCATGTTCGGTATTTTGGTTCATCGCTAATACGTTCTGCTAAAATTTCATGAGCACCTTGCAAGGCTATCTCGGCGGTTGCAACTTCTTTTTCTTCATTAATAAAAGTAGCCGCTTTAGCTAAGATATCCGCGTTTTCAGGTAAAGAGAGCAACCAATCTGCTAATGGTTCCAACCCTTTTTCTTTCGCGATAGTCGCTTTAGTCCGACGTTTTTGTTTATATGGTCGATATAAATCTTCCACTTGTTGCATTTTTACTGCTTTTTGAATATCTGTTTTGAGTTCTTTTGTTAGTTTTCCTTGCTCTTCAATTAAACGGAGAACTTCTTCTTTCCGCTTTTTCAAGTTTTGTAAATAATGATAACGTTCTTCTATTTCACGGATTTGGACTTCATCTAAACTTCCAGTCATTTCTTTCCGGTAACGGGCAATAAAAGGAACTGTATTTCCTTCATTTAATAAAGTTAAAACCGTTGTTATTTGTTTTGAACGATACGTTGTCAATTCTTTTTGAAGTAGCGCTACTACTTCTTCGTTATAAGCTTCTGCCATTAACTAGATACCTCTTTTCTTATGCATACTTATCTATTTTAGCATATTTTTGCTTCTAAATATAGAAGTGAGGTAACTGATTCGTGCGATTAAGGAATCAAAATTCTGGTTGCCATGCAGGGGTGCGTTTTTGATATTCGATATCTTGGACAATGCCTTTTTCATTAAAAATCACACCATGCACAGAGCCGCCAAAAATAGCACCACCATCTATCCCAATTTTTCCATCACTTTGCCAAAGGTCCGTTGTCTGCATATCACCATGTAACATCGGGGTAATAGTATGACCAAAAACAATGGTCTTGCCTGTATTATTTTTCCCTTGATGAAAGGGTTCGCGAATCCACAAAAAATCCTTAGGTGCTGTTTGCCGCCAATCTTCCATCGTTAAATCAACCCCAGCATGCACAAATAAGTAATGCTGCCATTCAAAATAAAGTGGTCGTTTTGTTAAAAAATCAATTAACTCTGGATAGCGACTACGGATCATTAAGGCCATTTCTGTTGGTGAGTATTCTGCAGTAGCTCCTGGATGCAAGAGACTTTCAATTGTTTCCTTGCCACCATTGCGAACATATCCTGCAAACCAGTCCTCTGGATTTTGAAGAAACTGCAAAAAATATTCTTCATGATTGCCTCGTAAATAAACAGCGCCGTGTTGCTCGACAAGTTCTTTTCCTTTGAGAAAACAGGCTTTAGAATCCGGACCACGGTCGTTTAAATCACCAATTAAAACTAGCTGATGCTCAACTGGGTCATAGTCTGTAAGTAAGGCATCAAACAAATCTGCTTGTCCATGAATATCACTGATTACATAAACATATGGTTTCATAAATAAGCCCTCCTAACTTGCTTATATTAAGTATACGCTAAATTTTAAAATATTCTCGTAAAATGTTTGGAAATAAAAAACGAAAATAGGACATAAGTCAAAACGACTTATGTCCCACTCTCTAAATCTTAAAATAATCAGCTAAACAAAAGCAGTATCTGCAATTACTCGTTGCAATTTAGCTTTCAAGAGTGATGAACACTTGGAGCTAACTGCTTTTGTCTCTGACTCGTTTGGTTTATTTTTTCTTCTTACCGCCAAACGCATCTTTCATTTTATCAAAGAAGCCTTCTTCTTGTTGTTCAGTTACATTTTGTCCGCCAGCTTTTGCAAAAGCTCGTAGGGCATCCTTTTGTTCTTCATTAAGATTTTTTGGTGTTATTAATTTCACTTTCACGTGTTGATCACCATTGCCCCCACCACGTAAACGTGGCGCACCTTTGCCTCTTAAGCGGAAGTTTGTGCCAGTTTGTGTTCCAGCCGGAATTTTTAATTTCACGTCACCATGAACAGTTGGTACAGTTACTTCGTCCCCTAGAGCCGCTTGGACAAAACTTACTGGTAAATCATAGTAGATTTCTGCGCCATCTCGATCGAAAATATCACTATCTTCAACACGAAAGACTACATATAAATCACCATATGGTCCACCATTGGTACCCGCTTCTCCTTGGTTAGCTAAGCGCATTTGTTGGCCGTCTTCTACTCCAGCAGGCACATTTACTTTGACAGTATGTGCTTTTTTCTCATGACCTGTGCCATGACAAGTTGGACATGGTTCTTTAATTTCTTTCCCTGTGCCATGACACACATCACAAGTTTGACGACTCATCATACGACCTAATGGCGTTTGACGTTCAACATTGATTGTTCCAGAGCCATGACATTTATGACAAGTTTCTGGGTGTGTGCCTGGTTTGGCGCCATTACCGCCACAGGTTGCACAAGTATCTTCTCGATTGTACTTAATCTCTTTTTCGACACCGAAAATAGCTTCTTCAAATTTCAATTGAATTGTATATTGTAAATCGGCGCCTTGTCTTGGTGCATTTGGATCAACAGAACGACCACCGCCGCCGCCAAAGAATGAATCGAAAATATCTTCGAATCCACCAAAACCACTACTGCTAAATCCGCCGCCACCGAAACCGCCAAAGCCACCAGCGCCGCCACCGTAATTAGGATCAGTTCCTGCATGGCCATATTGGTCATAGGCCGCTTTTTTCTGTGGATCACTTAATACTTCATACGCTTCAGAAACTTCTTTAAATTTTTCTTCCGCATCGGCTTCTTTGTTAATATCTGGATGGTACTTTTTGGAAAGTTTGCGGTATGCTTTTTTAATTTCATCATCTGAAGCACCTTTTGCTAATCCTAGCACTTCATAATAATCTCGTTTCGTCGCCATTGACTTCCCTCCAACTTTCTTCAAACTTTACAATGTGTTTAGAACCAGCCAAATTCATCGATTGCTTTCGGTCTCTCTGGTTGGATTATCTGTCACACCTTGAATCAGTGTTACTAGCTGTGAATAGGTATTTTCAGCTTGTTTAACATCGTTGTAATCATACCACAGTTCTTTCAAAACCTAAATAGTTTCTTGCTAACTTGATTGTGGTTGATTTTCTCACAAAAGACAAGGGACTGGGACATTAGTCATTGTACTAATGATCCAGTCCCTAAAATCAATTGTTATTGATTATTTGTCATCACCATTTACTTCTTCAAAATCAGCATCAACAACATCATCAGCGCCACCTTGGGCAGCTTCAGGATTTTCTTGTGCTTGTTGTTGCGCAGCTTGTTCGTAAAGTTTTACTGTTAAGTTTTGGACGATTTCATTCAATGAATCACGTTTTGCTTTCATTTGTTCGATATCGTTTGCTTCGATGGCTGCTTTTAATTCATCACGCGCATCTTCTGCTTTTTTCACTTCTTCAGCGTCTACTTTGCCTTCTAATTCTTTCAATGTTTTATCAACAGTGAATAATAAAGCATCTGCATCGTTACGTAAGTCAACTTCTTCTTTACGTTGTTTATCTGCTTCAGCGTTTGCTTCAGCATCTTTCACCATACGTTCGATTTCATCATCAGATAAACCTGAAGAAGATTTGATCGTGATTGTTTGTTCTTTTTGAGTGCCTAAGTCTTTCGCACGAACATTTACAATCCCGTTTTTATCAATGTCAAAGCTTACTTCAATTTGCGGCACACCACGAGGAGCCGCAGGAATATCTGTTAATTGGAAACGACCTAATGTTTTATTATCAGCGGCCATTGGACGTTCACCTTGTAAAACGTGAATATCAACAGCTGGTTGATTGTCAGCAGCAGTTGAGAAGACTTGTGATTTACTTGTTGGAATCGTAGTGTTACGATCAATTAATTTTGTAAATACGCCACCCATTGTTTCAATCCCTAATGACAACGGTGTTACGTCTAATAAGACAACGTCTTTAACATCACCAGTGATTACGCCACCTTGGATTGCAGCACCCATTGCTACTACTTCGTCAGGGTTAACTGATTTGTTTGGTTCTTTGTTTGTTTCTTTGCGAACAGCTTCAACTACAGCTGGAATACGTGTTGAACCACCAACTAGGATAACTTCGTCGATTTCAGAAGGATTTAATCCAGCATCTTTCAAGGCTTGACGTACTGGTACTTTTGTACGTTCAACTAAATCACTTGTTAATTCATCAAATTTTGCACGAGTTAAGTTCATTTCTAAGTGCAATGGTCCTGCTTCGCCAGCAGTAATAAATGGCAAGCTGATTTGTGTGCTTGTTACACCTGATAAGTCTTTTTTCGCTTTTTCAGCAGCATCTTTCAAACGTTGTAACGCCATTTTATCGTTAGCTAAGTCAATGCCATTTTCTTTTTTAAATTCTGCAACCATGTAGTCAATGATTTTATTATCAAAGTCATCCCCACCTAGGTTGTTATCACCGGCTGTTGATAATACATCGAAAACGCCATCGCCTAATTCAAGGATTGACACGTCGAATGTACCACCACCAAGGTCAAAGACAAGAATTTTTTCATCTTTGTCTGTTTTATCTAAGCCATAAGCTAAAGCTGCTGCTGTTGGTTCGTTAACGATCCGTTCTACTTCTAAACCAGCAATTTTACCAGCATCTTTTGTTGCTTGACGTTGCGCATCGTTGAAATATGCAGGAACTGTAATAACTGCTTTTTCAACTTTTTCACCTAAATAGTCTTCAGCAAAACCTTTTAAATATTGTAAGATCATTGCAGAAACTTCTTGTGGTGTATATGATTTTCCTTCAACATCAACTTTGTAGCCAGCTTCACCCATGTGACGTTTAATAGATGAAATCGTGTTAGGATTTGTAACAGCTTGACGTTTTGCTACTTCGCCCACTTGAATTTCACCGTTTTTGAATGAAACGACCGAAGGAGTTGTGCGGTTACCTTCTGGGTTTGCAATAATTTTCGCTTCGCCGCCTTCTAGCACTGCGACAGCTGAGTTTGTTGTTCCTAAGTCAATACCAATAATTTTACTCATAGTGAATATCTCCAATCTGTATTAGTTTTCTATAATAATATATTTTTAATTAACGTTTGTTATTGTGCAACAATGACCATTGATGGTCGTAACACACGATCTTGTAATTTGTACCCTTTTTGTAGAACTTCAACAATGGTATCTGCTGGGGTTTCTTCAGAAGCAGGGACTGTTTGAACGGCTTGATGTAAATTTGGATCAAAGGTTTCACCCATTGCTGGGATTTCTTCAATTCCTTCTTCTTTTAAAGCCACAGTAATACTTTCTAGCACCATCGAAATACCTTTTTTCAAGCTTTCGCCTTGTTCATCTGATACTTCAATAGCCATTGCTCGTTCTAAATTATCAATGGATGGTAAAATCTTTTTACCTAAATCTTGTGAGCGGTAACGAACTAATAATTCTCGTTCGTTTTTATTTCGATTGCTCATATTAGCAATTTCGGCTCTTGCCCGCAAGAACTTGTCTTCCATTTCGGAAAGCTCTGCTTTAAGATTTTCAATCTCTGTTGCTTCAACTTCTACTTCAGAAACGCCAGCAGCATCAACAGCTTCCATTTCTTCTTGTAATTCTTCTTGCTTCTCTTCTTTTTTACTCACTTCAGCAACTTCCTTTCTCTTTATGCATCTACTTCTTATCCTAACAAGGTTTGCTTAATTACCTAAAAAACGGTAATAGTCACCTAGTTGTGAAGCTAGCTCATGTCGAAACGTGTCTACCAAACCGAATATTTTTGAATACGGCATACTGGTTGGTCCTAGCAGGGCAATTGTTCCTTTGCCATGTCCTGATACTTCATACGTAGCAGTGATCATGCTCATATCTTCTAAGAGATTGTTGCCAATTTCTGAGCCGATACGAAAAACAATTGGATTTTCTGTTGTTGCAGAACCATTTAATAAATGCGTCAGCTCATCAGAATTTTGCATAAAGGAATAGACAGATTTCAATTGTTCAATATCTTGTTTGATGCCAAAATCTAACAAATTCATGCGACCACCGACAAAGACTTTTTCTTCAAAGGCATGTCCTAACATCTCATCGAATAAGTTCATCATTCCTTCTGGCGTTTGGAAATAGCGATGTAAAATCATCGGAATCTCCGTCCGCAAACGATGATAAACGGTCAACAAAGGTTGTCCAACCAACTTATCATTGATGATTTGTGTCATTTTTTCAAGATCTTGGCTAGAAACAGCGGCAGGAATGGCAAATACTTGGTTTTCAACATTGCCTTTATCTGTCACTATAATAGCAAGGACTTGCCGATCATTCAAAGGAACCATTCGAAAGCCGGTTAATTTCCGTTCTTTCACTTCAGGTCCTAATGAAAAAGCAGTATAACTTGTCAATTCTGATAGAATTTCAGCGGATTGTCGAATAATATCATTAATCTCATGAAATTCTTTTCCAAAAGATTGACGGATTCTTCTAAGTTCGTTCTCTTCTACTTGTGTTGGTTGTAAAAGATGATCCACGTAGTAACGATAACCAGCCATTGAGGGAATTCGCCCTGAAGAAGAATGAGTCTTAGCTAATAAGCCGTATTCTTCTAATGCTTTCATATCATTACGAATTGTGGCAGAACTAGAGGCAATGCCATCCTCCATCAATTTCTTAGAACCGACAGGTAAGCCCGTGTTCGTGTAATTTTGGATGATAAGTCTCAAGATATTTTGTTGTCTTTCTGTAATCATCGTTATTACCACCCTTCATTAGCACTCTTAACATCTAAGTGCTAACTACATATACTAATATAACAAGTCCTTACCTTTTTGTCAAGGGAAATACGCAACTTTTTAGCACTCTTCACGCAAGAGTGCTAATTGCTACAAACCACCTTCAAAAACCATCAATACCAACTTTTGTAATAAAAAAATCATCGAAATGCTTTGTCACACTTCGATGATTTTTTTATTTTTTTACTCTTTTTCACTTAACAAAAAAGCTTCAAAAACATTATTCCCCACAAATAGTCCTTTTTTCGTTAAACGTAAGATATCTGCTTCTTCAATTAATAATTCTTCTTTGATTAAGCGTTGAATGACCTCTCCATAAATTGCTTCAATTGGTTCATGAAATTTTTGTTGGAATTTTTGTTTAGAAATGCCTACTTTTTTACGTAAGCCTAAAAATAACTCCTCTTCTATTTGATTTAGACGAGTTAATTCTTCAGTCTCCACAATTGGCAATTGATTTTCTCGCAAGGGTTTCAAATAATGTTGGATTGGACCGTGATTTTTGTAACGAGTTTGCCCAAGATAGCCGCTGGCACCTGCGCCAAATCCATAGTAGTGGTCATTATTCCAATAAGCCAGATTATGCTGGCTTTCTTTTCCTGTTAAAGCAAAATTACTAACTTCATATTGGTGACGTCCTTTTTTCTCCATTGCTTCAATCGTTTCGTCAAACATTTGTGCTTCGATTTCTTCTTCAGGCAGCTGTAACCGTCCTTGACGAACCCAGTTCATGAACATTGTTTTATTTTCAAGAATTAATGAATAAAGCGAATAGTGCGGCAAGTCCAATGCTAAGGCTCTTGTCAAAGTATCGCGAAAACTTTCCAATGTTTGTCCAGGTAAAGCATAGATTAAGTCAATACTGACATTGGTAAAATTTTCTTTCTCTAAAAATTTCATTGTTTCATAAACATCTGCGGCGGTGTGCTTGCGACCGATTTTTTTGAGCAAGCGATCATCAAATGTCTGAACGCCCATCGAAAGACGATTGACGCCATAGTTTTTCATGACTTGTAATTTTTCTTGGGTTAAATCACCAGGGTTTGCTTCCACCGTAAATTCATTTCGGTCATCAAACGTTAGCTGTTCGCGAACCCCTTTTAGTAGCACATCTAACTGTTTCGCTGATAATGAAGTTGGCGTGCCTCCGCCAATATAGATGGTTTTCATTTCTTGTTCTGGATACAATGCTTGCGTAAGATGAATTTCTTTTAATAAACTCTGAATATATTCATCAACTTGTTGTCCTTCTAAAAAGAC